>Ga0213875_10000241_pt1 | contig 54707 bp, 48 predicted proteins | sample BarmaccomBMRX_R8_FD_160105 | JGI IMG/M metagenome (GOLD analysis project Ga0213875, IMG submission 160105) | Root-associated microbial communities from Barbacenia macrantha in rupestrian grasslands, the National Park of Serra do Cipo, Brazil - RX_R8 | ecosystem: Host-associated > Plants > Roots...
GCTGCTGAACCTGAGCGGCTTCCCGGTCCGTGATCGCCCGCTCGACGATATCTGGCGCATGTATTGGGGGATCGGCGCGCATTTCGGCCTCGGCGTCTCCCAGAACACGCACGGCCAGCTCATGGGCACGGTCGCGGTGCAGCCGGGGCTCGTCGGCGCGCGCGTTTACGGCACCGCATCGGTCGCGCCGCTGCACTGCGACCGCATCGACATGCTCACCTTGCTCTGCATCAACAAGGCGCCGAGGGGCGGCGAAAATGTCTTCGTCAGCTCGCTCAAGGTGTGGGAGCTGATCGAGCAGGAGCGCCCCGATATTCTTGCGCGGCTGAAGCGCGGCTACCCGCAGCATCGCAACTTCGAGCAGCCGGAAGGCTGCAGCTCGGTCACCCCCTATCGCGTTCCGGTGTTCGGCGAGGAGCAGGGCCTGCGGAGCTGCTACTATGGCGGCAACGCGATGCTGGTTCATCAGGAGGCGAAGTTCGCCGAGATCCTGACCGATGCCGATCGCGAGGCGCTCACCTATCTGGCGGACGTCGTGAACCGGCCCGAGCTCGCGCTGCACCAGATGCTGGAGCCCGGCTCGGCGGTGTTCATCAACAACCATGAGATCATGCACAGCCGCACCGCCTTCGAGGATGGCGACGCGCCGTCGGAAAAGCGGCTGCTGCTGCGGATGTGGCTGCAGGGGCGGCCGTGCCGGCCGATCCCGCAGGACATGCGCGTGATCCACAATCCCTCGGGCGAGCTCGGCATCCTGCGCAAGGATGTTCAAGCGGTCGCCGCGGAATGACCGCCGTCGCCCGAAGCGCGGCGCCGCGCGAAACCGACCAGGCGACCGCGACGGAGCGGCTGATCGCGCGCATCGCCGACGCTGCCGCCCAGGCAGATCCGGTCTCGCTGGAGCGCTCGCGGTTCTGCCTCCTCGACTGGCTGGGCGTGACGCTCGCGGGTGCGCGCGAGCCGCTCGTCGACGTGCTTGCCGCCGATGCCGAACCGGGCGCGGACGGCCATGTGCTGATCGGCCGATCCGAGCGGGTCGGTCTGCGCGACGCCGTGCTGATCAACGGCGCCGCCGGTCACGCGCTCGACTATGACGATGGCATGCCGGCGATGGGCGGCCACCCCTCGGTCGCGATCCTGCCGGCGCTGGTCGCCACGGCGGCGGCAGAAGGCATAAGCGGCGATCGACTGCTGCGCGCGATCGTCGCCGGTGCCGAAGCGGCCGGTCGCGTCGGCGCGATGATGGCGCCCGATCATTATGATCGCGGCTATCACTGCACGGGCACCGTCGGCGCGATCGCGGGCACGGCGGCATGCGCGCTGCTGATTGGGCTCGATCCCGGACAGACCGCGTCGGCGATCGGATTGGCGGCGACGCGCGCGGCCGGCCTCAAGGCATCATTCGGCAACGACGGCAAGCCGCTTCACGCCGCCTGGGCATCGCTGATCGCGCTGACCTCGGCGCGCTGGGCGGCGCGGGGTATGGTCGGGTCGGCGGACGCGATCGGCCATCGCCAGGGCTTCGGCGCGGCGGCCAGCGCGACCTTCGATGCCGAGCGCGGCCTCGCCGCAGGCAACACGCCGCATATCCTCACCATCACCTTCAAGTCGCATGCCGCCTGCGCGATCACTCACCCTTCGATTGACGTGCTCAGGCGCATGCGGAGTGACGACGGGCTCGATCCCGAACGCATCCGACGCATCCGCATTGCAGTGGCGCCTCAGGCGAACGACATCTGCAACATCGCCGATCCCCGCAGCGGGCTCGAGCTGAAGTTCAGCCTGCGCGGCACGGCGGCGATGGCGGCCGGCGGCGTCGATACCGCGAACCCGGCAAGCTATGGCGAGGCGACGGCGTCCGATCCGGCGGTGCGTTCGCTGATAGGACGAACCGAGGTGGAGCTGCTTCCGGCACTGGCCTTGGGCGAGTCCGCCGTGACGGTCGAGCTCTCGGATGGCTCTTCGCTGACCGGAACGAGCTCGCTGCGCGTCGAGACCGACGCCGGCATCCTGCGTGATCGCCTGACTGCGAAGTTCGCCGCATTGGCGACGCCGATCCTCGGCGCCGATCGCATGCACGCGATCGAGGCGGCGGTATTGGCCGACGGCGACGGGCCGATCCTGCGCGATCTCCTGCCGCTCTGCGCGACGACCCGCTAGCCGTCAGCCTGACGGCCCGAGCGCGGGGTCAACATGGATCTTGGTGTCGCGCTTGTCGCGCCGGCTCTGCTCGAACAGCTCCGGCAGCCCTTCGAGCGAGACGATGGTGCTGATCATCCGGCGCGGCTCGACATGGCCGGCGTCGAACGCCCGCGCGCAATGCTCGAAATCGGCGAGGCGGTAGCCGAACGAGAATTGCATGCGTACCTCTTTGCGCGTGGCGACGACCGGCAGGATCGCGTCGGGTTGCACGCAGAAGCCGAGCGAAAGGACGGTGCCGCCGGGCGCGACCAGGTCGATCGCCTGCTGGAGCAGGCCGGGCTCGCCGACGCATTCGATCACCACGGTCGGGTCGCCGTCCAGCGCCGTCCGGATCGCGTCGGCGGCATCGTCGCCGAGCCGAACGAAGCCGGATGCGCCCATCTCGATCGCGAGGTCATGGCGCCGCGAGGACTTCGCCGCCGCCACCAGCCGTGCCGTGCCGAGGCGGTGAACCCAGTGGATCGCCGCCAGTCCGACCGATCCGGCACCCATCACCAGCACGCGATCCTCGCGCTTCACCCCGGCCAATCCGATCCCGCGCAGCGATACCGCGAGCGGCTCGATCAATGCGCCGTCCGCCATCGACAGCGATGCAGGCAGCAAGGTCGCGCAGGGTTCGGCGACGCGGGTATATTCGGCGAAACCGCCGAGCGCGGCTTCCATCCCCCGGCAACCGAGCACATGGCCGGAACGGCATGCCTCGCACGCGCCGCAACCGCGTGCCGGCATCCCGGCGATGCGATCGCCGATCCGGAGGCGTGTCACGGCCCGGCCGAGCGCCACGACCTCGCCGGCATATTCGTGGCCGAGCACGGCGCCGATCGGAAAGGAGAAGCCGTGGCCGCTCGTCAGGTGGAAGTCCGAGCCGCAGATGCCGCAGCGCCCGACACGGATGATCACCTCGTCGTCGAGCGGCTCAGGTTCGGCCACCTGCTCGAGCGCAAGCGGGCGCCCCGCGCCCCTAAAGACGACGCCTCTCATGCGATCGTCGCCGCGTCGGCGGCGTCATAGGGCCTGATCTCGTCATAGCGGCCGTCGCGGAGGAGGTTGGCCCAGGCCGGGTTGGTGAGCAGGGTACGGCCGAGGGCGACCATGTCGAAATCACCGCGTTCGAGCGCGTCGAGGAGATGCTCAAGATTTGCGGGCAAGCGGCTGCTGCCACCGGTTTCCGCCTCCTCGCCGGTGAAGCTGCTGCCGACACCGATCGATCCCACCGCGATCACCGGCAGGCCGCTGAGCGCCTTCGTCCACGCCGCGAGGCTGCGATCGGAGCCCTCGAACTCCGGCAGCCAGAATCGGCGGGTCGAGGGGTGGAGGGCATCAGCGCCGGCATCGACGAGCGCCTGGAGGAAGACGTCGAGCTCCGCTACGGTTTCGAACACGCGCGCGCCATAATCCTGCATCTTCCATTGCGAGAAGCGGAAGATCACCGGAATGCGCACGCCTGCCGCCTTGATTGCGGCGATCACCTCGGCGCTGAACCGGCCGCGCTTGTCGATCGCGCCATTATAGGCGTCGCCGCGCCGGTTGGTGGCGGCCCATAGGAACTGATCGAGCAGATAGCCATGCGCGCCGTGGATCTCGATCGCGTCGCAGCCGATCGCCTCGGCGTTCGCCGCCGATCGCGCGAAGGCGGCACACACGTCGGCAATGTCGCTTTCCGACATCGGCTTGGCGAAGGCGCCCGCGGCCGACACGGCGCCGGCATCCGGTTCGACGATGATGCCGGACGGCGAACGCGCGCCGCGCGCGGCGTCGGGCGCATCGGAGCCGCGCGCGATGCCGGCGTGCCAGAGCTGCGGCGCGAAGAAGCCGCCGCCGGCGTGCACTTCTTCCACTACCCGCGCCCAGGCGGCGAGAGGCGCCCGGCCATGGAAGTTGGAGGCCTGCGGGTATCCGGCAGACAGCGGATCGTCGATCGCGGTCGCCTCGCTGATGATCAGCGCGGTGCCGCCTTCGGCGCGGCGGCGATAATAGTCGGCATAGGGCTGGCCGAGGATGCCTCCGGTCGAGCCCAGCCGGCCCATCGGCGCCATCACCAGGCGATTGGGCAGGAGCAGGTCGCCGATCCGGACCGGTTCGAAGAGGCGCGCGATGCGCGCGTCTGCAGTCGTCATGCGAAAGAGCCTTGCGTTACAGGTGACGCGTCTGCGGGATGATCTCCTCTGCGAACCATTGCGCCTCCTCGAGGATCCGCTCGATCGGTCCCTTGCTGTTGAGCTCGTTGAACAGCACGTTGAGATGGGTGCATCCCGCTTCGGCGAGGATGTTGACGTCTTCGAGCAGCTGATCCTTGCGGTCCGACATCGTCACCACGTCCTGCGTCGTCGAGAGCAGGCCGATCGAGTTGAGCAGCGCGAAGGGGCGCGCCTCCCGTCCCACCGCGGCGCGCTCCTCGTTCAGCTTCTGCATGCCCTCGCGTAACCATGTCGCGCGGCCGCGCATTCCCTTCTGCCAACCGTCGTCGCGCGCCGGCCCGACCGGCTGCCAGCCGTCGCCGAGCCGTGCGGCGCGCCGAATCGCCGCCTCCGAATCGCCGCCGATCCATATAGGGAAGGGATCCTGCGCGGGTTTCGGATAGAAGTGCGTCGCGCCGAAGTTGAACCACGGGCTCGCATAGGCGCGCTCCTCGAACAGCGCGCGAATCGCCTCGATCGACGCGTCGGTGATCCGCCCACGCTCGCGCCACGGCACGTTCACCGCCTCATATTCGTCCTCCATCCAGCCGATGCCGACGACCATGCGGAAGCGTCCGCCCGACAGCGCATCGAGCGAGGCGATCTGCCGCGCGACCACCGCCGGCTGGCGCACCGCCAGGATGATGATGTTGGTCGAAAGCTCGAGCGTGCTGGTGTGCGCGGCGACGAAGGCGAGCAGCGTGAACATTTCGAAGAAATTCTCGGTCGCCGCGATCGGCAGCTTGCCATCAGTCGTGTAGGGGTAGGGTGTCTTCATCTCCTTGGGGTAAATGAGATGATCACCGATCCAGACATGATCGAAGCCCATCGCCTCGACCGCCTTTGCCGTCCGAATGATGGTGTCCTTGTCCGCGAGCGGGCCGGTATAGGGGAAGGGGCCTCCGAAACGCATTCGAGCTATCCTCTCTGATCAAGCGATCGGCTGCTGGTTCTCCATCCAGCGTGCGAGGTGGGTAAGATATTGCCGCGTGCGAAAAGCTGCGTCGACGGGGCGACGCGCCAATATGTCGGCGACGATCTCGGCATGGCTCATGCTGACCAGCCGGGCGAGATCGGCGCTCGAGATCGAGGGCGGGGCGCGCCCTTCCGACTGGTTCATCGAGAGCTCGATCAGCACCAGCGTGAAGAATTCGATCAGCGGATTGCCGCAGGCACGCGCTACCAGCCGCTCGACGCGTGCGCCTCTCGCTGGCCAATCGCTCGCGGGAATCCGTGCGGCGGCGACGTCGGCGGCGATCGCGGTCTCGAGCTCGGCCGCGAGCAAAGGCGTGATCCGTTCCGCGGCAAGCTGGGCGGCGCGCGCCTCCACCACGCGGCGCGCCTCGATCTGCTCGGCGAAGACCAGCCGGGTGGTCGACAGATAGAGCGACGTCATCTCGATCGCGGCATAGGGTTCGGCGGCACCGACGAAGATCCCGCCGCTCCTGCCGGGGCTGATCTTCACCGATCCGCTGCGCTCGAGGATGCGGATCGCGTCGCGCAGCGTCGGCCGACTTACGGCGAAGCGTTCCTGCAGATCCGCTTCCCGGCCGAGTTCATCGCCGGGCTGCAGATCGCGCACGTGGATGAGCTGCTGGATCTCGACCGCGATGCGATCCGCGAGCCGCGCGGTGCGATCGTGCACGGGATCCTCGGCGACGGCCAGCGATCGCCTCCGCCGCCAGAGCACGAGCGCCGCGCCGAGATCGCCGGCGAGGATCGCGCGCGCGCTATCTTGCCGGAGATCGCACTCGGTCTGCGGATCGGGTGCCGCCACGTCGCCATCATGATCGAGCTGGCGCATCAGCCTGGAGAAGAGCGCGAGGATCGGCTGTCGCGCCGCCGCCAGGATGGCGTCTTCGATCGCCTCCGCGTCGGCGATCGCAGCGGCATGCTCGTCCCCGGACGAGAGAAGCGGGCGCAGCCGCTCATGATCGGCATTGCCGACGAAGCGCGTCGCGCGTTCGATCACCGCGCCGTCGACGAGCGCGCGCGCCTCGGCGACCTGCTCGGGCGAAAGATTGCGATCGGACAGGTAGACGTGCATCGCGCGCATCGCGCTTTCGATCGGCGGCGCGGCGACGAACAGTCCGCCGCCGCGCCCCTCGCGCATCGTGACGATTCCGTCGTCGAGCAGATAGGTGATCGCCTTGCGCAGCGTCGGCACGCTGATCCCGTAGCGTTGCGCGACCTCAGGAAGCGCACCGAGTCCGGTCCCCGCCGGGACGCCGCGCTCGACGACATCCCGCGCCATCCGCCGCGCCAGCCGGACCGGCGCAGGCAGGCTGCCAATGGCAAATTCACTGACCGGCTCGCCCATGGATGCCGATGTTCTCCCCACTCAGGCGCCCGCTAAAACATATATCGAGTTTTGACAAGCAGGCCGCGTCCTGCGCATAAGCGCAGCGCGATTCGGCTCAAAGATATAGAGATTTGCCGTTTCGATTGGGAGAGAATGAATGCTGAGCGAGGGGCTGTCGCCGAGCAGATCGGCCGGCGCGGAGAGAGGGGCGGTATGCTACACTCCGGCACTCCGGTCCTTTTCGGCCGTGCTCGCGGCTGAGACGCTGATCGCAGAGGCGGAGACGGTCACCGGCCTGGCCGACTGGGGCGGTCGGCGCTGGAGCGAGGAGCGCTTCCGCCACGATCTCTCCGTGCTGTGCGCCGCGATCGAGGCGACGGCCGAGGTCACGGAGCTGGGACGGAGCCGCACGCATACGCGGCTGTTCACGATGCTGGTCTCGCGGCTGCGCTATATCGAGGCGCGCAAGGCGACAGCGGGGGTCGACGATCAGCGCATCGTCGCGCCGCTGATCGGGACGGGGCTGCCGCGCGCCGGCACGACCTTCTTCCACGGCGTTATCGCGCAGGATCCGGCCAACCGCGTCGCACGCGCCTATGAGGCCGCAATTCCGGTGCCGCTCGATGATGGCGAGACCGACGAGCGCATCGCGCTCTATCAGCAGATTCTCGACTATCAGGGTACGACGCATCCCGACGTGACGCAGATCCACCCCTTCGGAGCGGCGCTGCCGGAGGAATGCATCTTCCTGCAGGAGGCCGACTGCGCCTCGCTCTACAACGTCTACTGGAACGTGCCGGCCTATCAGCAGGCGGTCGCCGACAAGACGCCGAGCGCCTATCGCTGGCAGCTGGGCATGATGCAGTACCTCCAGGCGGTCCGGCCCGGCGGGCGCTGGGCGCTCAAGGCGCCTGGCCACATGTTCACCTGGGCGGAGATGCAGATCGCGTTCCCGGACGCGCTCATCTACGTCAACCATCGCGATCCCGGAAAGATCGTGCCCTCGATCGCGACGCTGTTTCGGGCGCTGCGTGGGCTGTTCTCGGACCGGGGCTATGATCCCTTGCAGCTCGGCCTTGCCCAGCTCCAAATGTGGGAGGCGGCCACCAGCCAATATACCGACTGGCGCAGCGGCCCGGGCAAGGACGCGAAGAACGTCGTCGACATCCATTTCGCGGAGCTGACGGCACGGCCGCTCGAGACGGTGGCGCGGGTCTACGACCAGTTCGGCATCGCGCTGACGGCCGCGGCGAGGGACGCGATGGAGCGTCACATCGAAGCCGATCATCACGGCAAGGGCCCGGGCCGCGTCTATACGCTCGCCGAATTCGGCCTCAGCGAGGCGCAGATCGACCGCACCTTCGCGCGCTACATGGACCACTTCGGGATCAAACGGGAGAAGCGGGCATGACCAATCCCATCGCCAATGCCGGCCAGTTCGCGGCAGAGGCGGACGTCGCCGCGATGCTCGGCGACGAGCGCATCAAGAACGCCCGCATGATGGTGGAGCGGCTGTTCGTCATGGGCTTCGGGGATCGCATCCCCGAGCCGGAGCGTCCGCTGCTCGGCGCGTTCTGTGACGAATATGTCAACAACTGGCTGTTCAAGGCGGCGGCGAGCGACGCGCAGCATCCGCGCTTCGTGCGCGATTTCATGCCGGGCTACAGCTGGCACGGACATGACGTGCCGGCGGCGCGCACCGGCGGCGACAATCCCGACAATTGCTACCGGCTCGCCGGCATCGCCCACGGCACCTCTTACCGCATCAGGGGACGGATCCTAGATGCCAAGCCCGCCAACGTCTCGCTGACCCTGACCGCCAACTACGGCACGTCACGGACCGTCCAGACGATCGAGGATCATCAGCTTGAGATTGATGGCAATGGTGAGTTCGTCGTCACCATCGACGACCAGCCCGCCAATGGCCGCGCCAACCACATGACGACCGCGCCCGAGGTGAAGTTCCTGTTCGTGCGCGATTCGATGATGGACTGGGCGACGGAGACGCCGCTCGACCTGCAGATCGAGCGCATCGGTGCGGCGAAGGCCGATCCGATCGGCCTGGACGAGATGGCGGCCCGCGGCGCCTTCCGCCTGCTCGACGACTTCCACCTTTATTTCTGGTTCCAGAACGTCTGGAGCGGTCGCAACTGGAACACGCTCCAGCCGCCCGCGCAGAACCGCGGCACCGGCGGCCTGGTCACCCAGGGCCTCTCGCACGGCACCTTCCGTCTCGGCGAGGACGACGTCGCGATCCTCGACTATAACCCGGCAGGCGCGGGCTATGTCGCGGTGCAGCTCACCGAATGGCTGTACCGCTCGCTCGACTATCACGAGATCCAGTCGAGCCTGACCGGCACACAATCCGTCGTGGACGGTGATGGCCGCATCCGGCTCGTCATCGCGCGGCGCGATCCCGGCGTCGCCAACTGGCTCGACACCGGCGGTGCCGAGAACGTGTTCATGATCCTGCGCTGGCAGAACATTCCCGCCAACCCGCTCAACGGCGGCCTTGACGCGCGGCTCACCATGTCGACGCAGGATCGGCTCAAGCGCGACCTGCCCGGCGACACGCGCTGGTTCGATGCCGCGCAGCGCAAGGCCCAGCGCGATGCCCGTCTCGCCGCCTATGCGCGGCGGATCACCGAGTGACCGCGATGACTTCCAACAGCCTGGACGGCAAGGTCGCGCTCGTCACCGGCGGCGGCAGCGGTATCGGCCGCGCCACGGTGGCGGCGTTGCGCACGGCGGGCGCCGCGGTCGCCTTCACCGACATCGCCGAGCCCGCCGGGAAAGCAATGGACGGCACCTATTTCATCCGCGCCGACGCGACCGTCGAGGCCGATGCCGCGCGCGCGGTGGAAGAGACGGAGACGCGGTTCGGCGGGCTCGACATCGCGGTGAACAACGTCGGCAATTTCGGCGCGGGCGACAGCATCGCCACCGGCTTCGCCGACACCCCGCTGGACGCCTGGGAGGCGACCATGCGGCAATCGCTCACCAGCTGCATGCTCGGCACCAAATATGCGATCCGTGCGATGCTGCGCGGCGGTGGCGGCAGCATCGTCAACATCGCCTCGCTCGCCGGCATTCGCGTCACGCGTTTCGCCTCGCCCGCCTATACGGCGGCCAAGGCCGGCGTGGTCCATCTCAGCGAGCAGCTCGCGGTAATGCACGCGCCCGACAAGATCCGAATCAACGTCGTCGCCCCCGGCCTCACCGCGACGCCGGCGATCGAGAAGTCGATGACGGCCGAGCAACGCGATCTGATCGTGCGCGAGTTCCATCCGATGCTCCGGCTGATCACGCCTGAGGAGATCGCGCAGGCGATCCTGTGGGCGGCCTCGCCGGCATCGTCGGGCGTCACCGGTCTGGTCATCCCGGTGGACGGCGGTTGGGCCGCGAAGTGATCGATCAGGACCCTATCAACTGAGGATTTGAGGAATGGCAGGAACGCTGGACGGCAGGGTGGCGATCGTCACCGGCTCGGGGCGCGGCATCGGTCGCGGCATCGCGGTCGAGCTCGCAAAGGAAGGCGCGAAGGTGGTCGTCGCCTCGCGCAGCCAGGGTTCGATCGACGAGACGCTGAAGCTCATCGCGGAGGCTGGCGGGACGGCGGTCGGCCAACCTTGCGACGTCGGCGAGAATGGCGATATCCGCGCGACCGTCGCCAAGGCGGTCGACGCGTTCGGCAGGCTCGATATCCTCGTCAACAACGCGCAGGCGTTCGGCACCAAGGAGAAACCCGATCCGTCGCCGGTCCTCACACCGATCGAGGACTTCCGCGACGAGGAGTGGGACCGCACGCTTCTGACCGGCGTCACCGCAAGCTACCGTTTCATGAAGGCGGCCTTCCCGCATCTGAAGGCGTCGGGGCAGGGGCGGATCATCAACCTGGGCTCGCAATGGGGTCAGGTCGGCAACGCCGGTTCGGTTGCCTACAATGCCGGCAAGGAGGCGATCCGCGGCCTTACGCGCACCGGCGCGCGCGAATGGGGCCAGCACGGAATCACCTGCAACGTCATCAACCCGACGGTCGAGACCGACGCACTGCGCAACCATGCGCGGGTCAATCCCGAGCTGTCGCGTCAATCGATGATGCAGATCCCGATGCGTCGCTACGGCGACATCTTCAAGGATGCCGGTCGCATCGCGGTGTTCATCGCCGGGCCTGACGCCGCGTTCCTCACCGGCATGACCTTCATGGTCGATGGCGGCCACTTCATGTCGCCCTGAGCGATGCCGACGACCAAAAATCGAATTCGGAAGGATGATTGAAAATGGCGGGAATACTTGAGGGCAGGGTAGCGATCGTTACCGGTGCCGGGCGCGGCATCGGGCGGGGCATGGCGGTCGAGCTCGCGAAGGAGGGAGCGAAGGTGGTGGTCGCCTCGCGCAGCCAGGGCTCGATCGACGAGACGCTGGGCGAGATCGAGGCCGCCGGCGGCACCGCGACCGGCACGGTCTGCGACGTCGGCAACCACGATCATATCAAGGCGACGGTCGCCAAGGCGGTCGAGACCTATGGTGGCCTCGATATCATGATCAACAACGCGCAGGCGTTCGGCACGCTCGAAAAGCCCGATCCGTCGCCGGTGCTGACGGGGATCGAGGATTTCCGCGACGAGGAATGGGATCGCACGCTGCTGACCGGCGTCACCGCCAGCTATCGGTTCATGAAGGCGGCCTTCCCCTGTCTCAAGGCATCGGGGCGCGGGCGCGTCATCAATCTCGGATCGAACTGGGGGCAGTTCGGAAATGCGGGATCGGTCGCTTACAATGCCGGCAAGGAGGCGATCCGCGGCCTCACGCGGACGGCAGCGCGCGAATGGGGCCAGTACGGCATCACCTGCAACGTCTATAATCCCGCGATCGAAACCGATGCGATGCGCAACCACATCAAGGAGCATCCGGAAGAATCGAAGGCGGCGCTGCTCACGGTGCCGGTGCGGCGGTGGGGCGACATCTACAAGGATGGCGGCCGCATCGCGGTCTTCATCGCCAGCGACGACGCCGCCTTCCTGACCGGCATGACCTTCATGGTCGATGGCGGGATGTTCATGTACCCGTGACCGCAGCGGCCGTGCGGGGGATCGGATCCGCACGGGCCGGCCCCGGGGATCTCGACGGAAGCGGCGCACGTCGCATCGGAGGAGGCTGACGATGGCGGAACCGAGCGGGGCCGAGCGTGCCTGGGAGACCTATCATGACGCGGTCCGCGACGGGCTGGCCCGGTTCCTCGCGGTGCCGGAATGCGCCGATCCGAAGGTGCGCGCCCAGGCGCATTATTTCCTCCAGGTGCTCCAAACGGCCGCCTTCGGGCTCTATGTCGCGCCCCGGCATCAATATCCGGCGCTTTACGTCCACTCGGTGTTCCTGCCGTTCGAGCTGGGCTGGGGCCTGCCTTGCGCCGACTTTCTCTATCGCTGGTGCTCAATCGACGGTGCGCACACCTACCGCCTCTGGGGCAGGCGCGGCACGACGCATTGGCTGCACGCGCAGTTCAACGCCGGGTTCTGGGGCGACGAGAGCTCGAAGAACATCGCCAATCTCGATTTCGACACGATCGAGTACGGGCCCGACGGCGCGTTCGAGGTCATCCTCTCGGCCGATCGTCACGAGGGCAACTGGGTGAAGCTCGATCGCGATGCGCACAACATCGTGATCAACATGCGCGAGACCTCGCTCGATTGGGAAGGCGAGATCGGTACCGACATCCGCATCGAATGCCTCGATCGCGATCCCCGCGCGCGCATCTTGATGGACGAGGACGAAGTCGCGCTGCGCATCGAGAAGGCGGCGCGCTTCATCGCCTACCATATCGATTTCTCGTTCAACAGCACCAAGATCATCGTCGATCGGGGCGGCCGTGACGGCGACGTCTTCGCGTTCCTCTCGCTCGATGCGCCGGAGGTGATCGGCGACAAGGGCGGCAACCCCGAAGCTGTCTATCTCGACTATATCTACGACATCCAACCGGGTGAGGCATACATCATCGAAAGCGAGATGCCGGACGCGCTCTACTGGAGCCTGCAGCTGAGCGACTACTGGTGGCACAATCTCGATTACAGCCATCATCAGAGCGCGCTGAACGACAAGCAAGCGCGGCGCGATGCGGACGGCAAGATCCGCCTCGTTCTTTCGCTCGAAGACCCTGGCGTGCCGAACTGGATCGACGCGCAGGATCCCGGCGTCGGCATGGCGCAGTGGCGCTGGTACCGCACCGAGAAGCGGGTCGTGCCTACGGTTAGGAAGGTGCCGCTCGCGCAGCTGCGCGATCATCTCCCGGCGGACACTCCGTATGTCTTCGCGGAGGAGCGGCAGGCGACGCTGCTGCGGCGGCGTGACGCGTCGCTGCGCCGCTACGGCTTCTGAGCGCCGTGCTTCACGGCCGCACCGCGCTCGTAATCGGGGGCACCTCGGGCATTGGCTTGGCCTGTGCCGACGCTCTTGCACGGGCAGGCGCGCGGGTGCTGATCGCGGGCAGGCGCGACGATGGCGAGGAGATTGCACGCGGTCTGCGCGCGCAGGGCAGCGAGGCGAGCTTCCATCGCGTCGACGTCACCGATGCGGCTTCGGTGGACGCACTGGGAGCGACGGTGCGCGAGCGCTTCGGGGGGCTGGACATCGCCGTGAACTCGCTCGCCAGTGCCGAGAAGGGCGTGCGGCTCGCGGAAGAGACGATCGCGCATTTCGATGCGGTATTCGCGGTCAACGTTCGCGGCCTCTGGCTGGCGATGCAGATGGAGATCAAGCAGATGCTGATGCAGGAGACCGGCGGCACGATCGTGAACATCGGCTCGATGGCGGCGTTCAGCGGCACGCTCGGCGGCGGCTTCTATGCCGCGAGCAAACATGCCGTCGAAGGCCTGAGCAAGACGGCGTCGAACGAATATGCCGGCAACGGCATCCGCGTGAACAGCGTCGCGCCCGGCCCGACGCGGACGCCGCTGCTCGAGCGCGCGGCCGGCGCCGCCGCTCTCGAGGCGATCGGCCGCGCCCGCCCGATGGGCCGCGTCGCCGAGCCGTCCGAGGTCGCCGAGGCCGTGCTGTTCCTCGCATCGGACGGCGCGCGGTACATCACCGGCGAGACGATCTGCATGGATGGCGGCGCGCGCCACCTGCCGCGCATCGGCATTCCGCAATGAGCGGGCGGCTGGAGGGCAGGGTCGCGCTCGTCACCGGGTCGACCGCGGGCTGCGGGGCGGCAATCGCACGCCGCTTCGCCGCAGAAGGGGCGAAGGTCGTCGTCACCGGGCGCAACGAGGCGCGCGGACGCGCGATCGCTGCCGAGATCGGGGCGGCGGGCGGCATCGCCACCTTCCTCCGCGCCGATATCTCGGATGAAGCGCAGGTCGATGCGCTCGTCGCCGGCACCGTCGCCGCCTTTGGCGGGCTCGACATCCTCGTCAACAACGCCAGCCCCACCGAGCTGCAGCGTGGTTCGGAACGCGTCGACGCGCCGGTCACGCGCCTCGCCACGGCGGACATGGACAGTCTGTGGCGCGGCGCGCTCTACGGCTATTTCTGGATGTGCCGCTACGGTATCTCGGCGATGATCGAGAGCGGCCGCGGCGGTTCGGTCGTCAACATATCATCGACCGTTTCGGTGGCGGGCGTGGAGGGCGCCGACGCCTACACCGCCGCCAAGGGCGCGATCAACGCGACGACCCGCTCGATGGCGGTGGAATATGCGCCGCACGGCATCCGGGTGAACGCGATCCTGCTCGGCCTGATCATCACCTCCGATGTCGCCGAGAGGCTGATCGCGGATGAGCAGGCGGGGCCGCTGCTGCGCGTGCGCCATCTGACCCGGTTCGGGCGGCCGGAGGATATCGCCGGCCCGGCGCTGTTCCTCGCTTCCGACGAAGCAGCCTTCATCACCGGCAGCGAGCTGCGCGCCGACGGCGGCACCACCATCAATGCGCGCTTCCCGGCCGATCGCATGCACGCCCGCACCAAGGCTTAGCGCCCGGATGGACGATCGGCCGCCGCGCTGCGATCAGGCGGCGGCGACGGGTTGCAGCGTCAGGTCCGGTGCCCGCCGCAGCGAGAGCAGCAGCAGGCCGGCGATCAGCGATCCGGCGATCAGCAGCATGTGCACGAGCTGATAGCTACCCAGCGCATCGAACAGCGCGCCGGCGAGCCAGCCGCCGAAGCCGATCGAGACTGCGAGGATCGCGTAGAGCACGCCGAGCACGAAGCCATAATGGCGCAGCTCGAAATAATAGCTGCCGACGTAGGAGAGGACGTTGACCGCGCCGCCGAGCCCCAGCCCTACCAGCGCGGCGATCACCGCTCCCAGGACGAAGCTGCCGTGGAAGCCGAGCAGCAGCGCGCTCGCGATCGCCGGAACCCAGTAGCTGATCGCCGCGACGAAGCGCGGACTGAAGCGATCGAACAGCACGCCGGTACCCAGCGATCCGAACATCATGCAGATGCCCAGGAACACCGCCTCGCGCGCCGCATCACCCGGCGACAGGCCGGCGTCGGTGAGCATCGGCTGGAAGTGAACCGAGAAGGTGCCGATCCAGAGCGATACCAGGCAGACCGCGAGCGCGATCCGCCAGAAGCGCGATCCGAGCAACAGCGTCCAGCGCTCCTTGCGGTCGATCACCGGCGCCGGCGCATGGACCGGGTCGCCGCCGCTCCCCATCGAGCGGGGGATACACAGCAGTGCGAACGGAAACGTCAGTGCCCACGCGCCGGCCGCCATGGCGAAATAGGCGCCGCGAACGCCGTAGCTATCGACGAGCTTGAGGACGAGACCGGGAACGATCGCGGTCAATAGCGCCGAGCCGACCAGCGCGAGCCCGAGCGCAAGCCCGCGCTTCACGACGAAGTGGCGTGCGATGGCGTTCATCCAGACGAAGGCACTCGCCGGCACCACCATGACGCTGAACACCGCGTAGGCGGCATACCATGACCATAATGATGGTCCCGCGATGCCGAGCAGCGCGACGCTGACCCCGAACACGAAGGTACCCGGAACCAGCACCGTCCGCGGCCCGAGCCGATCGACGAGGATGCCCGTCGGCACGTGCACGAGCGACATCACGATCGTGGCAATGGTCAGCGCGAAGGCGGTTTCGCCGCGGCTCCAGCCATAGGCGGCGTGGAGCGGCTTGAGCATCGCTCCGACGACCATGAAATGGACGCCCGTGGTGCCGGTGCCCAATGCGCCCGCGAGCAGGATCGGCCATCCGGTGGCAAACTCGGAACGCCCGGATGGTGGGCCAGCGGCCAGCGCGGCGGTGTCGGTCATGCTATCCCCTCGCTTTTATCGGCGGTCAGGCCGTCATCGATTCCCCTGTCATTCGTTCGAAGGCGGCGAGCGGCCCGATCTGGGTGACGCCGCCATCCACCGGCAGGCAGACGCCACTGATGAAGCGCGCCTCGGAGCTCGCGAGGAACAGCGCCGCATAAGCGATGTCCCAGGCGTCGCCTTCAACCGAGGAGAGCGCGCCGACGCGGCGCCGGTTGTCGCGGGCGGCCGGCGCGGAGAATTTTTCCACGAGCGGCGTCATGATGTGGCCCGGTGCGATCACGTTCGCGCGAATGCCTTCGGCGCCATACATCACCGCGGTCTCGCGCGTGAACTGGATCATCGCCGCCTTGGCCGGCCCGTAGGATGCGCTACCGTGCGCGCGAATGCCGGCAACGGAGGCGATGTTGACGATTGCCTTGCCGGCGCCGGCAAGCAGGGCAGGGATAGCGGCGCGGGTCATCAGGAAGGCGCTGGCGATGTTCAGGTCCATGCCGCGCTGCCACGCCGCCGGATCGATCGTCTCCAGCCGGCCGGCACCGGCGCCCATCCCGACATTGTTGACGAGGATGTCGAGCGATCCCAGCGCCTCCACCGCTTCGGCTACGATACGCAGCGAATCCTCGGCGTCGATCACGCTGCCGACGACCACGGCGGAGTCGCCACCTTCCGCCGCGATCTGGGCACGGGTCTCCTCGGCACGATCACGATCGAGATCGACCAGTGCGACCCGCGCGCCCTCGGAGGCGAAGAGCAGCGCGATCGCCTTGCCGGTGCCGAACCCAGCGCCAAGCGATCCGGCTCCCGTCACGATCGCCGTCCGTCCCTGCAGCCGCCCGAGACGCGGAAGGGGGGGAACGCCCGTCACGCCGCGCGCGAGAACAGCGTGGCGTAGACGTCGTTCGCCAGCGTTGGCGAGAGCGGCATCTTCTCGCCGCCGGCGCGCGCCTGGAGCTCCGCCATGCTGGCGTCGAGATCCTCCGGCGCCACCTCGTAGAGTGACAGGTAGCGCCACGGGCTCGCCTTGCCGGCCGTCTCCGCGGCGACCTTGAAACGCTGCGCCGCGATGAAGCCGGGGACAGCGAGCACGTCCGGAATATGCTGGTCGCTGTACCAGCCGTTGAAATCGTCGTCGTCGCCTTCGGTTGCGTTGGTCAGCACAACGAAGATCACGCCATCTTGGCGATCGTCAACACCCTCGGCGCGCACGCGTGGGCCGATGGGCGTCGCGCCCATCATCAGCACGCTCTTGCCGTCGATGGCGTCGGTCAGCGGCATCGCGTCCGTGCCGGTGCGTTCGAACAAGCCCTGCAGCACCGATTCGACCGGCTGCGACAGCGGATAGCGCGCCGCCACGCTCCAGCGCGCGGCATCGTCCGGCTTCGTAATCGTGTAGAGCCCGCCATCGGCAACGCCCGGCACCCGCTTGACGTCGTCGAGATGTTGCGAGCTATACCATTGGACATAGTCGGCCTCGCGTCCCGGCTTCCCGTTGCTCAGCACCAGCAGCAGCTCGTCCATTCCTATGCCTCCTGTCGCTCGGCTTGTTGCTCGGCGAGCTGCGCGCGCAGCGCCGGCTTGACAATCTTGCCCATCGCATTGCGCGGGAACTGCTCGACGAAGATCCACTCGTCGGGCTGCTTATAGCGGGCGAGCGACTCCTGGCACAGCACGATGAGATCGGCACGAATCTGGTCTTCTTCGCCGGTGCGCACCGGCTGGATGAAGGCGACGGTACGCATGCCGAGCCGCTCGTCGGGCTTGCCGACCAGCGCGCAGGCGGCGACCCCCGCATGCTCGTGCAGCACGCGTTCGACCTCGGCCGGATAGACGTTGGAGCCGCCGCGCAGGATCAGCTCGGAGCTGCGATCGGCGAGATAGATCCAGCCATTCTCGTCCAGCCGCCCCATGTCGCTGGTGTGGAGAATGCCGCCGCGCAGCAGGACGGTACTCTTGTCGCCATCCTTCCAGTAGCCGAGCGCCGGCGTGTAGACGCCCGCCCACGGCCCCTCGGTCACACCCGAGACGCACACTTCGCCGACCTCGCCGGTGGGCAGCACGGTGCCGTCTTCGGCACGGATCGTCACGACGAGATGCGGCAGCGGCAGCCCGCTCGATCCGGACGGCGGCTCGATGCCGCGCGTTTCGGTCACCACCGTCGGCGCCTCGGTCAACCCGTAGCTGCCGCCGAGCGGATAGCCGTAGCGCGCCTTGAACGCGTTGCGGATCGGCATCGGCAGCGGCGCGCCGCCGGCGCCCATGATGAAGCCCTGCGGCAGATCGCGGCCCGATTGGAGCAGATCGTGCACGATCGTCGGCACGGTGGCGCAGGTTCCGACCTTCTCCTGCGCGATCCAGTCGACCAGCGGGTCGATCTTGACCGATTGCCCGCAGGCGCAGCTCGTGCCGTTCCAGAAGGCGACCAGCGGGCCGAGGATCATCAGGTTGGTGATCGTGAGCGGCAGCACCACGCCGCGCTTCATTTCCGGGTGCATCATTCCGAAGCTCGAGCCGGCGGCGCAGACCGTGATCATGTTGTGCTGGCTGTGGACCACGCCCTTCGGCACGCCGGTGGTGCCGCTGGTGTACATGATCGCGGCCGGCGCGAACGGATCGATCTCGCGCGCTGCGATCGCGGGCGCGTCCGTCGCCGCGAACACCGTCGCCCAGCCGAGATCGCGCGCCGCGTCGTCGATCACGAGGAGATGATCGAGCTTCGGCAGATCCGCCCGCAGCGCATCGAACGGCGCCGCGAAGCGGCTGTCGGTGAGCAGCAGCTTGGTCTCGGAATGGCCGAGGATGTGCCGCTTCTCGTTGGGCGAGAGGATCGTGTTGATGCCGACCCAGATCGCGCCCAGGCGCTGCACCGCCATGAAGGCGACGACGATGTCGCAGGCGTTGGGCAGCGACGCGGCGACGCGATCGCCGGGTTCGACGCCGAGGCGCTCGAACAAATGGGCGGCGGCAGCGATTGCGCGATCGAGCGCGGCATAGGTCAGCCGCCTGCCGGGATCGACGATCGCTTCGGCATCCGGTTGCTCGGCGACGCGGGGCCCGAGCATCGAGGCGATGTCGCGCGGGCCGAGCGGCGGATCGACCCGCTGTGCCGGCGCGATCAACCCGAGCGCGGCGAATTCCTCAGCATCCATACGGAACCTATGATCTATATGTTTCCGTCGTCATGAGGGGGCGGCGGGCGCCGGTCAAGGCTGCGCATGGCGCCCGCGGGCCGGCGGCCGACGGCAAACGCGGAACTTGTCTTCGACCGGCCTGTGGGTCGGGGGAGCGGCCGATAGCCGGTGTGGATTTGTTGCAACAGCAGGCAGCATTCAGCTTTCGCATACCTCATCGTGTCGCTCATACGGATATTAAGACACTGATTTGATTGACCATTATTCAGCAGGCAAGCCAAAGGGCGCCATGATTGACGATAGTGAGCAGACGATCATATAGACAAGTTATCTGCAGGACCCGGCCTGGCGCCGGCTGCTCACGGACAAGCCATCCCGGTCGAACCGGCTTCTGAGAGGGAAATCGAATGGTTTCGCTGAAAAACCGTCTGCTCATTTCCGGCGCGCTCATCGCGTTCCCGGCCACCGCAGTGATGGCGCAGGACGCGCCTCCCGGCGCGCCCCAGGCCATGCCGAATGCCGCCTCGTCCAATGCGCCGGAGGCGGCTCCCGCCGCGCCGGGCCGGACCGATGCGGACGCTGCGGGCACCCCGGCCTCCGGCGATATCATCGTTACGGCACGCCGCTCGAACGAGCGCCTCCAGAACGTGCCGATCTCGGTGTCGGTGCTCGCGCCGGCGACCCTCAACTCGAAGGGTACGTTCACGCCGACCGATCTGACCAAGGACGTTCCCGGCCTGAGCGTTGCCGCGTCGATCGGCGACCGCAACAACGTCACCTATTCGATCCGCGGCCAAGGCTTCGCCTATGGCACGCTGTTCCCGGCGGTGATCACCTATTTCGACGAAGTGCCGATCACGCAGCTGACCGCGGGTCAGTTCTTCGACCTCGCCAACGTGCAGGTGCTGCGCGGCCCGCAGGGCGTCAACTTCGGCCGCGTCACCGATGGCGGCAACGTCATGGTCACCGCGCAGGAGCCGAAGAACGAGTTCGGCGGCTATGCTCAGGTGAAGCTCGGCGATTACAACGCTAAAATCTTCGATGGCGCGCTCAACGTGCCGATCGTCGAGGACAAGGTGCTGCTGCGCGGCGCGTTCGAGATCGGCCGTCGCGACGGCTTCACCACGAACCTCTACAATGGTCAGGATCTCGACGATCAGCGTTACGAGTCTTACCGCGTCGGGCTCAAGCTCAACCTCACCGATACGCTGACCAACACCACCACGGTGTCTTACCAGCACACCCACGACAACGGCACGGCCGACGTGCTGGCGGCGGTGAACGATCCTGTGCTTGCCGCGCAGGTCGGCGGTGTCGCGGGGCTGTTCCCGGGCGTCTACGGGATCGATGGCAACGGCACGGTGCATCCCTTCGCACCCGGGCTGACTCCCTATACCGCAGCGAGCTACATCACCGAGATCAATCGCGAGCTTGCGAACCAGCAGGCGCTCGGGCCCCGCAAGGTCTTCCAGACCTATCCGAGCTTCGACAACCGCAAGAACCTCTATGTCGTCAACCGGACGGTGGCGCAGCTCAGCGATGCGCTGACGCTGACCAACATCTTCGGCTATATCGACGTTCGCGACGACGAGGCGTCCAGCTTCAGCGGCGACAATCTCGGCACCGTCGAGACCTGCCACTCGGCCTGCGGCACGCCGGGTAGCGGCCTGCTGTTCAATTCGCAGAAGCAGTATAGCGAAGAGCTTCGCCTCTCCGGCAAGTCGTTCAACAATCACCTGACCTGGGCGATCGGCGGCTATGCCGACAAGCAGGACCCGGGTGGCCGCCAGTTCGAGAACGATACGCTCACCTTCAGCATTCTCGAGCGCGACGGCGTCCAATATTCGACGACGACATCGAAGGCGCTCTACGCATCCGGCGAATATGATCTGGAGCAGTTGCTGCCGGGTCTGAAGGTGAACGGCGGCGTGCGCTATACGCATGACACCGTCGACACGGTCGAGGCGACCTATCTGCGTCCCGTCGCTGGTACTCCCGCGCAATTGGCTACTGTTTTGACTGGTATCCTGCCGTTGGAGGGTGTGCCCGCGGCATTCGTTCCAGCTACGGCTGCCGGGATCGCTGCGGCGACTTACGCGCCGATCCCGCACGGAGCCTGCACCAGTTACGGGACTGTGGGTGGTTTCCCCTCCCTCTTTGGCGCAGCCTCCTGCAATCACATTACGCAGGCGTTCAACGCGACGACCTGGCAGGCGGGCCTTTCCTATAAGCGCGGAGCGGGCCCGCTCCTCTACTTCAAGGCGAGCAAAGGCTATCGTCCGGGCGGTGTGAACGCGACCGCACCGGCGGGGACGAGCCCAGTCTACAACCCCGAATACGACACTTCGTTCGAGATCGGCATCAAGTCGCAGTTCCATCTGGGCTCGACGACGGTTCGCGCGAATCTTGCGGCCTATCACGACGACTATTCGAAGATCCAAAAGGGCATCGTCGTGCCGGGCGCGGTGCCGTTGCAGCTCGTCCGCAACGTCGACGACGCCACGGTGCAGGGCATCGAATTCGATGGCGCGATCATTCCGTTCCGGAGCCTGACGATCGGCGGCAGCTTCGCCTATACGGACGCCAAGTTCGACAAGAACGTCAGCTACGATCCGATTGCCTGCAACCCGGCGGGAGCGACGACGAACGCGTCCTTCTGCCCGTTCAACCGCTTCGCCTATACGCCGAAGTTCCAGTACACGCTGACCGCCGATTATACGCTTCCGCTCGATCCGGGCATGGGCAAGGTGGTCGTCGGCGCGCAATGGTATCATCAGTCGTCGATCGCGCTCAACGACACGAGCACGCTCAATCCGCTGGCGGTCGAGCGTCCTTATGGTCTCCTCGATCTCAACGTCAGCTGGACCAACGTGTACGGCAAGCCGTTCGACCTCGGCTTCTTCATGACCAATGCGCTGAACCGGCTGTATCGGATCGGCAGCAACGATCTGACGCAGGCGTCGTCGGTGGGTACCGCTTCGAACATCTATGGCGCGCCGCGGATGTTCGGCTTCAGCCTCAAGTATCGCTTCGGCAGCGACGCGCGCTAAGCCGTCGAGAAGCAGCAAAAAATGGGCGGGCGTCCTTCGGGGCGCCCGCTTTTTTGTTGGTAAGGGAGGCAGGCTGTCGCCCCGGCCCGCTCCATGCGTTAGGCGACGGCGGTGGCGAGATCGTCGGTGCGCAGGACGATCGGTTCGAGCCGGCTTCGAGAAGTCGGCGATCGTCGGGGTCGCCGGTGTTCGGCGCACTGTCAGACGCTGTCCCACCGACCTGGCGACGTGAGCGCGCCGTCGCTGGACATGCCGCGCGCCCTCGCTAGACGATTGGAGCGTTGAGGGATGACGTGACCGGTTTCGAGCGACTTCGCGGCGGCAGGTGCAAGACGATGCGGGGTCTTGCCTGATGCGGGTCGCCGTGCCGCGCGCGCTGCCCGAAGGTGTGCGTGAACAAGCGCTGCTGTTCTGCGTGATGCTGGCGACGGCCGTCGGCACGACCGGGCTGCAATCGGTGCTCCCCGCGATCGGACGCAGCCTGCACCTGCCAGATCCGCTCATCGCGCTGGCTTTCTCGCTTTCGGCGCTGCTCTATGCGTTGGCGGCGCCGGCCTGGGCGAAACGGCTCGGCGTGTTCGGCGCCAAGCGGATGGTGCAGATCGGCAATATCGGGTTCATCAGCTCGATGGTGGTCGGCGGCCTCGCGCTCACCGCCGGGTTGCGTGGCGTCCTGGCGGCGCCGGTCGCGTTCGTCGGCTTCGTGATCGGCCGGGGCCTCTACGGGCTGTTCGGCTCCGCCGCGCCGCCGGCGGCGCAGGCGATGGTGGTGGCGATCACGCCGCGCGAGAACTGGACGAAGGCGCTGAGCCTGCTCGCATCGGCGTTCGGGCTCGGCACGATCCTGGGCCCGGCGCTGGCGCCTTTCTTCGTGTTTCCGTTCGTCGGGCTGGCGGGGCCGGCCTACGCCTTTGCATTGCTCGGCATCGTCATGGCGATCGTCATCGCATCGCAACTGCGCAACGTCGCGATGGCGCCCGATGCGCATGCGGTGCCGTCCGCCGAGCCGACGATCGGCGGGGAACCGAGCGACGTCACCGCCGCCGCCGCCGCCGCACCGGACACGGAGCTGCAGGTCGGCTATCGCGATCAGCGGATCTGGCCGTGGATCCTCGTCGGCCTGATATCGGGCCACGCGCAGGCGATCGCGGGGCAGACGCTCGCCTTTCTGGTGATCGATCGGCTCGGCGCGCCGCCGGCCGTCGCGCAGCCGCTGATCGGCATGATCCTGATGGGCGGCGCGCTTGCCGCGCTGCTCGCGCAATGGGGCGTCATCCCGCGTCTCGATCTCCAGCCGCGCGCGATGGTGTTCTGGGGATCGGTGCTGTCCGCGCTCGGCTGCCTCGGGGTCGCGCTCGCCACAAATCTGCACGGCATCGCCGTCGGCTTCGCGCTGGCATCGCTGGGCTTCGGTTTCCTGCGGCCGGGGTTCACCGCCGGCGCCTCGCTGGCGGTCGGCAGCGCCGAGCAGGGCGTCGTCGCCGGCCGCGTCGCCGCGGTGAACGGCTTCACCTTCGTGCTCGGGCCTTCGCTCGGCATCTTCATGTACGATCGCTGGCATGCGCTCCCCTATCTGGTGAGCGCGGCCGCGATGGCGGGGCTCGTCGGCTACGCGGCGCTCAAGCTGCGGGAACCGTGATCGGGTAATCGAGCAGCTGCTGCGCCTTGCCCTTGGCGAGCGGATCGAGCCGCAGCGAGGCGAACTGGCCGCCGCCGAGCGCATCGTGGAAGTGGAGGTTGATCGCGTTCAGCCCCGGCACTTCGTAGCGGGTGACGCCGGGATTGGCGGCGCCTTCGAACTCGTGCGCGAAATAGTCCTCCATCGCCGCCTCGGTGAGCGCCGCGCGGATAAAGGGGAGATGCGCCGGATCGCGCGCGATCACGCCGATGTTGAAGGCATCGCCCTTGTCGCCGGAGCGCGCCCAGGCGACCTCGATCAGCGGCACGGTGCGCGTGGCGCCGTCCGCGGCGGCTGCCGCGGGCCCGTCCGCCGCGCGCTCGATGGCGGCGGCGTCATAGGCGCGGGCGGGTGCGGGGACGGTGATCGTCTCCTGCCTGTCGCCGAGCGTGATCGTAATCGGCAGCGCCTCGCGCTCGATCGTCGTCGAGAAGACGCGCATCACCGGCGTCACCTGGCCGCGCCCGCCGAACCAGCCGGTCGTGCCCACCGCCATCGACGTCGTCGGCGCATCGAATTCGCGCAGGAAGACAGCGAAGGCGCGGGCGTCATCATGCTCGACCGCGACCTTGCACACCACCTCGCGCGTGTCCTGTGCGCGGGCGTTGGCGCCATAGCTCGCCTCGGCGCCGATCACCTCGATCCGCTTGGCGCGGAACGGGCCGATGTTGCGTTCGCGCAGGATCTCCTCGACGCGGGCGATCACCGCCTCGCCCTGACGCTGCGCCTTCCGCGCCGCCTCGCGGCCGACCACCGGCATGAAGGCGAGGCAGCGCTCGCCGTCCTTGTGCGTGACGGACACCTTGTAGCGTGCCGTCGGCGGATAGCCGATCGCGCCCGAGACCCTGACCCGATCCTCGCCGATCTGCTCGAGCTTCAGCCGCGTGAAGTCGCAGACCACGTCGGGCAGCATATAGGCTTGCGGATCGCCGACTTCGTAGAGGATCTGCTCGGCGACGACGGCGGTGCTGACCAGCCCGCCGGTGCCTTCCGGCTTGGTGACGACGAAGCTGCCGTCCGCGGCGCATTCTACGATCGGATAGCCGATATGCGCCCAATCGGGCACGTCCTCCCAATCGGTGAAGAGGCCGCCGGTCGCCTGCGCGCCGCATTCGATGACATGGCCGGCGAGGCTGCCGGCGCAGAGCCTGTCATAATCGTCGGCGCTCCAGCCGAATTCGTGGATCAGCGGCCCGAGCGTCAGCGCGGAATCGACGACACGGCCGGTGATCACCACGTCCGCGCCCATCGCCAGCGCGCGCGCGATCGGCGTTCCGCCAAGATAGGCATTGGCGGTGACGATCTGCTCGCGCGGCGGGAACGGAACGCCGGTGAACATCTCGCGGTCGCCGGCGATCGCATCGACCCCGTCCAGCATGTCGTCGCCTTCGACGAAGGCGATCTTGAAGGAGAGCCCGGCTTCGGCCGCGAGCTTCTCCATACGCGCGAGGCAAGCGCGCGGGTTTACGCCGCCGGCGTTGGTGACGATCTTCGCGCCGGTTTCCTTGATCAGGCGGAGATTGTCCTTCCACACCCATTCGGTGAAATCATGCGCATAGCCCAGCGTGTCGCGCTTGGCGCGCATCGCACCCAGCACCGACATCGTCGCCTCGGCCAGATAGTCGAGCACCAGATAGTCGACGCCCGCGCGCAGCAGCTGCGTCGGCGCGACCGAAGAATCGCCATAGAAGGCGCAGGCGCCGCCGATCCTAACCGTTTTGCTCATCGGTCACTCTCCTCGCGCTTTCGCATGTCGGTTCCGCCCATTAGGTGCAAGGCGGAATCGGATGCGGTTTGTGGAGGAATGCCGTGGCGGAGTTCGAGGACATCAACGTCGAGGTCGCCGCTCGCGTCGGCACGCTCACCATCAACCGTCCGGAGAAGGGCAACACCGTGCGGCCGCACACGCTGGCCGAGATCTGCGTGGGCATCGACCAACTCACCGCCGACGACGAGGTCGCCGCGATCGTGCTGCGCGCCGAGGGCAAGCATTTCTCCGCGGGCGCGGATTTCAGCTTCCTGGAGCAGATGGAAGCGATGAGCGCGAGCGAGATCAAGGCGCAGGTCTACCAGCATTTCCAGGGCGCGGCGAAGCGGCTCTACCATTGCCCGAAGCCCACGCTCGCGCTGGTGCAGGGTGCCGCGGTGACGGTCGGCTGTGAGCTCGCGCTGGCCTGCGACTTCCGCCTGCTCGCCGACAACGCCTTCCTGCAGGAAAGCTGGATCAAGCTCGGCATCATGCCGCCGCTCGGCGGGCTGTTCCTGCTGCCGCGCATCATCGGGCTGGGACGGGCATCGCAGATGGTGCTCCGCGGGCTGCCGGTGAAGGCGGAGGAGGCCGAGCGGATCGGGCTCGCCTCCGAGGTGGTGCCGCTCGCCGACCTAGGCGCGCGCGGCCAGGCGCTCGCCGAGGAGCTCGCCGCGGTGGCGCCGCTCGCCTACGCTTCGGTCAAGCAGGCGATGCACCGAGGGCTCGAGACGTCCATGGAGGCGGAGTGGTCCGCCAACGTCAACAACCAGGCGATCCTGCTCAAGAGCGAGGATTTCCAGGAAGGTCTCGCCGCCGTGAAGGGCAAGCGCGCGCCGGCCTATCGCGGGCGCTAGCCTCAGCCGTTGAACCGCAGCCGGAGGCCGGCTTCCGGCCAGCGCGCACGGATCAGGCGGCCGCCCTTTGATTGGGTGAGGAACGCGGTCCGCATGTCCTCGCCGCCGAAGGCGATGTTGGTGGTCATCGGATCCGGGCAGCGGATCACGCTCACTGCGCCTTGGGGCGTGAACGTTGCCACGCCGCCCTGATAGAGCTGCGCCACCGCGATGTTGCCCGCCGCGGTCATCGCGAGGCTGTCCAGCATCACCATGCCGGGTGCGGTGCCGATCATGCGGCGCTTGCCGGGATTGCCGGCGGCGTCGATGTCGAAGGCATAGAGGCGCGCCGAGGGCGTCTCGGCGACATAGACGGTGCGCTCGTCGGGCGCGAGACCGACGCCGTTATAATAGACCGGGCCATAGTGGATGCAGCGGATCATGCTGCCGTCCGGTCGGGCATGGTAGAGCCCGCCGTGCTCCCGGGAAGAGGCGCCTGTCTTGCCGAGGTCGGTGAACCAGAAGCTGCCGTCGGCGGCGAACATCAGATCGTTGGGCGCCGAGAGCGGGCGCCCGTCGCAGGTCTCGTAGAGCCGTTCGACCCGCCCCGTGGCGAGATTGATCCGCTCGATCCGGCCCGGCCCGCCGCTGCGGTCCGCAAAGCCGTAACCGGACATGTTCATGCCGCCGTTGTTGCAGACGTAGAGCGCGCCGTCGGGGCCGATCGCGGCGCCGTTGGGGCCGCCGCCGGGATCGGCGACCAGCTCCTTGCACCCGCTCCAGCAGCGCGTGATGTGTCCGGTGCCCATCTCGACGACGATCACCGACCCGTCCGCCATCACCACCGGGCCTTCGGGAAAGGCGAGGCCGTCGACGATCTCCTCGAACTGTATCCCCTCGCTCATCCCATTCTCCCCTTCTCGGCGATCGATCACATCGCGGAGATGCCGCCGTCGAGCTTGAGCTCGGCGCCGGTCATCATCCGGCTTTCGTCCGAGGCGAGATAGAGCACCGCATAGGCGATGTCGTCCGGCGTCGCGATGCGGCCGAGCGGGATCTGCCTGGCGAGCTTGGCGGTGCGCTCCTCGTGGGTGCCGGAGGTCAGCCCTTCGAGCAGCGGCGTGTCGGCGAAGGTCGGGTGGACCGAGTTGCAGCGGATGTCGAGCCCCTCCCGCGCGCAGTGCAGCGCGATCGACTTGGTGAGCATCCACAGCGCCGCCTTGGATGCGTTGTAGGCGGCGAAGGCGTGGCTCGCGACCAGTCCGGCGATCGAGGAGATGTTGACGATCGAGCCGGGCTGGCTCTCGCGCATCAGCGGCAGCGCGGCGCGGGTGCCGTGAAAGGCGCCGTCCACGTTGATGTCCATCGTGCGCCGCCAGGTTTCGAGATCGACGCTTTCGATGTTGCCGACGGGCGCGATCCCGGCATTGTTGACCAGGACCGAGAGGCCGCCGAGATCGGAGCCCGCACGCGCGACGGTGTCCGACCAGCCGGTCAGGTCGGTGACGTCGAGGCGGTAGGCGAAGGCGCTGCCGGCGCCGTATGCGGCATCGATTTCGTGCGCCACCGCCTGCGCGCCGGCGAGGTTGAGGTCGGCGATCGCAACCGTGGCGCCATGGCGCGCGAGCATCCGTGCCGTCGCCGCGCCGAGCCCTTGCGCACCCCCCGTAATGAGCGCCTTCTTTCCGGCGACGCGGCCCGTATCCGTGGTCATAGCTTCGCCTCGTGCGTCCGCATCCCGCTCAGCGGATAGAGCAGCCGGCGCCTCGCCACCATCGCCGCAACGGCATTTCTGTTTCCGGCGACGAAGATCGTGCGCTAGGCGCGGCCGATCATGGCGGGAGGAGCAGCGTGAGCGAGAATGCGCCGGCGAGAGCCGAGATCGATTTCGAGCCCGCGAGGCTGCAGGCCTTCCTGGCGCGGACGCTGCCGGAGGCGGCCGGCCCGCTCGCGCTCGAGCGGATCGGCGGCGGCCAGTCGAACCCGACCTATTTCATCGATGCCGGTGGCGAGCGCATGGTCCTCCGCAAGCGGCCGCCCGGCGAGCATGCCCGCGGCGCCCACGATGTCGGCCGCGAATATCGCATCATCTCGGCGCTGCACGGCACGCCGGTGCCGGTACCGCCGCCGATCCTCTTCCGTGAGGAGCCGGACGTCGTCGGTACGCCCTTCTATCTGATGGCGCGGGTGGACGGGCGCGTGTTTGCCGATGCTTCGATCCCCGAGGTGCCGAGGGCGGAGCGCAAAACCTATTTTCGCGAATTCGCGCGCGTGCTTGCCGCGCTCCACGCGGTGGATGTCGATGCCGTCGGCTTGGCGAGCTTCCGGCGGCCCGAGCGCTACCTCGTGCGCCAGCTCAACACCTGGGTGCGCCAATGGGGCGACCTTGTCGAGAGCGATCCCGACGTCGCGCGGCTGGTCGGCTGGCTGCGCGCCAACATGCCGCAGGACGAGGAGAGCGCGATCGTTCACGGCGACTACAAGTTCAACAACGTCATCTTCGCGCCCGAGACGTCCGAACTCACCGCCGTGCTCGATTGGGAGCTGTGCACGGTCGGCGATCCGCTCGTCGATCTCGCCCATGTCTGGGCGTTCATGTGGGAGACGACGCTCGACGAATATGGCGGCATGATGGGTCAGGATCTCGAAGCGCTCGGCATCCCGAGCGCGGAGGAGTTCTTCGACTATTATTACGAGCACGCGATCAGCGATCGCCTGCTGACGCCCTTCTATTTCGCCTTCGCGCACTTTCGCAATTCCGGCATCTTCCACGGCATCGCACAGCGCGCGGCCGCCGGGAGCGCGAATGCGGGCAATGCCGAGGAGAAGGGAAAGCTCGATCGCGTCTACCTTGCCCGCGCACTGGCGGTGATCGACCAACTTTAGCCGCGCGAACCTCAAGAATAGCGGCCGCCGTTCCGCCTCGGAACCGCCCGTGCACCTCGCAATCCGCGATTGCGCAGCGGGCATTCGACGGAACCCTCTCTGTACGTTACGATTTATAGGGGGCAAGCTGCTACCTATATTGCGTGCGCGCGGAGCCTTCCGTCGCGGAGGGAAGGTTCTCGGATGCTGTACGATGCCTATGAACTCCAACAATCCTGGCTGACGGGCGCGAGCATCGCCGCCGGCATCGGCGCCGAGTGGCTGCAGAGCCCGATCAACCCGCTCTCCTACACCGGCGTCGGGCCGCTCGTCGCCTCGGGACTCGACGTGTTCGCGCATGCCTCGGCGCGGCGCGGCAAGCCCGACTTCGGGCTCGATATGACGATCATCGAGGGACGCGAAGTGGCGGTGCGGGAGGAGATCGTCCTGCGCAAGCCGTTCGGCCAGCTCAAGCGTTTCGTCCGGGAGGGCGTCACGGGCGGGCCGAAGCTGCTGATCGTGGCGCCGATGTCTGGCCACTATGCGACACTGCTGCGCGGCACGGTCGAGCGCATGCTGCCGAGCGCCGATGTCTACATTACCGACTGGCACGACGCGAAGCTGGTGCCGACCGACGCCGGCACCTTCGCGCTGGACGACTATGTCGACTATGTGATCGCGTTCCTCGAGGCGATCGGGCCGGGCGCACACATGCTCGCCGTCTGCCAGCCCTCGGTGCCAGCCTATGCCGCTACCGCGCTGATGTCCGAAGACGGCGACCCTGCGCGCCCCCGCACGCTGACCATGATGGGCGGGCCGATCGACACGCGCGAGGCGCCGACCGTCGTCAACACCGTCGCGACCCAGCGGCCGCTCGCCTGGTTCCGCCAGAACGTGATCCAGACCGTGCCCTATTATTATCCGGGTCATGGCCGGCAGGTCTATCCGGGTTTCCTGCAGCTCTCGGGCTTCATGGCGATGAACCTCGGCAACCATCTGATGAGCCACTATCGGATGTTCCAGCACCTCATCGACGGCGACGGCGAGGAAGCGGCGGCGACCAAGGCCTTCTACGACGAGTATCGCTCGGTCTGCGATATGACCGCGGAATTCTACCTCCAGACGATCGAGGACGTGTTCCAGCAGCACAAGCTGCCGAAGGGCGAGCTCACCTATCGCGGCCGCAAGATCGATCCGAGCGCGATCACCGACGTCGGGCTCCTCGCCATCGAGGGCGAGCGGGACGACATCTCCGGCATCGGCCAAACCCAGGCGGCGCTGAAGATCGCGACCAAGCTGCCTGACGAACTGAAGGCCTATCATCTCGCCAAGCATGTCGGCCATTACGGCATCTTCAACGGCCGCCGCTGGCGCGAGGAGATCGCGCCGGTGGTCGAGCGATTCATGGCGGCGCACGACGCGGCCTGACGCGATATAAGAGTGTCCCCGGGCGGAAGACCGGCGCCGCCTTCGGCGCAGGCGACGGCGCTGTTGCCGGGAGCGGGCCTAGCCTCCACCAAGGCGATGCGGTCAGGTTTTCCTTGACACAATTCCCCCGTTCGCACTCAGCGAAGTCGAAGTGCGTGCCCCGAACGCTGCGTTCCCGGCGCGTCCTTCGACTTCGCTCAGGACGAACGGAGTGGGCTTTGAAGCGTGATCTGACCGCTACGATCGAGCGCTGGCCGGTCGCCGGCGCCTTCACCATCTCGCGCGGCGCTAAGACGCATGTCGATGTGGTCGTCACCGAGGTGGGCGACGGCAACACCGTCGGGCGCGGCGAGGCGACCGCGATCTACTATCATGGCGAAAGCGCCGAGAGCGTGCGCGACGCGGTGCTGGCGCAGGCGGAGGCGATCGCCGACGGCGCAGGGCGGCAAGATCTGCTGCGGCTGATGCCGCGCGGCGCAGCGCGCAACGCGCTCGACGCAGCGCTGTGGGATTTCGAGGCGAAGCGCTCGGGGCGGCCGGTCTGGCAGCTTGCCGGGCTCGCCGCACCGAAGCCGCTCACGACTGCCTACACGATTTCGCTCGCCGATCCCGAGGCGATGGAAGGCCGGGCGCGCGAAGTGGCGGATAGCTATCCGCTGCTCAAGCTCAAGCTCGCCGGCGAAGGCGATCGCGAGCGAGTCGCGGCGGTGCGGCGCGGCGCTCCGCACGCGCGGCTGATCGTTGACGCCAACGAGGCTTGGACGGGCCGCGACGTCGCCGCCGAGGCGACCGCGCTCGCCGCGCTCGGCGTCGGGCTGATCGAGCAGCCGGTCGCGGCGGGGCAGGACGCGCTGCTCGACGGCGTGCGCTCGCCCGTGCCGCTGTGCGCGGACGAAAGCTGCCAGGATCGCGCCGATCTCGATCGGCTCGCCGGCCGCTACGAGGCGGTCAACATCAAGCTCGACAAGGCGGGCGGGCTCACCGAAGCGCTGGCGCTCGCCGCCGAGGCGCAACTTCGCGGCCTCGACGTCATGGTCGGCTGCATGCTTTCGACGTCGCTCGGCGTCGCACCGGCGTTCTACGCCGCGCAGGGGGCGCGCTGGGTCGATCTCGACGGACCATTGCTGCTGGCGAAGGATCGCGATCCGGGAATACGCTTTGATGGCGGCCTCATGGCTGCGCCAACCCTTGCACTATGGGGCTGATGTGCTCCGGCGAAGGCCGGAGCGCCGGCGGCGAGCGATGTGCTTCAATCTCCACTGCTCCAGCCTGCGCCGGAGCATGACGTGTCACTTCGGCTGCGAGTTGACGAAGGCCACCTTTTCGGCGCCCAGCGCGGCGACGATCTCGGCCGAGACCGCGCTACGCGCGCCGAACACCTCGTTGTAATTCTCCGAGCGCACGTCGAACACCACTTCGATCAGTATGCCGCCGACGCCGAAGCCGATCAGACCGCAGCGCACCAGCACGCATTTGGGATGTTGCGTGACGATGCCCTTCACGACGTCCGGGATGCGCGCGACGATCTCCGGCGGCGTCTGGTAGTCGATCGCGAAGTCGACCGTGTTGCGGCGCCGGTCGAGCCGCGCGAAATTGTGGATCTCCTGATCGAGCAGCTTGCGGTTGGCGATCACCACCAGCTCGCCCGATAGCGCGCGCACGCGCGTGCTCTTCAGGCCGATCGCCTCGACATTGCCGCTGGTGCCGCTCCAGCTGATCGAATCGCCGCGCCGGAACGGGCGATCGAAGATGATCGCGAGCGCGGCGAACAGATCGGCGAAGATGCCCTGCGCGGCGAGGCCGATCGCGATGCCGCCGATGCCGAGGCCGGCGATCAGCCCGGTGACATTGACGCCGAGATTGTCGAGCACCAAGACCGCGGCGATCGCGAACAGCGCAAGGCTGACCAGCAGCCGGATGATGCCGATCGCGGAGCCGAGCCCGCTCACGTCATTCTCGTCGGCGCCGGCGCGGTGCTCGATCAGCCCGAGCACGAACTCGCGCGTCCAGACCGCCGCCTGGAATACCGTGATCACCGTGAAGAAGAAGTTGATCGTACGATCGACCGCTGGCGGCGCGTCGGCATAGCCGTCGACGAGCCGCACCGCGACGATCACGCAGAACCAGAAGCTCGTCTTGGCGAACATCCGGCCGATGATCAGCCGCCAGTGGCCGCCGCGCCCCTCGCGGCACAGCCGCGTGCCGAGCGTGCGGATGCCGAGCAGCGCGAGCGTGATCGCGGTGCCGATCACGGCCGAGACGACGATCTGAAGGCTGTTATGCACGACCCACTCGACGCTCTGGCGCGCGAGCAGGTGAAGCTGGGCATGCGCGTTGCCGAGGCTCTCGCTAATGCCCGGCCCCGGCGGCGAGGGTGTCGCCGTCGACGTCTTCACTTTCGGCAATGCCATGATGTCAGGCCGCTTCCTTCAGCTTCTCTTCGCCGAGCGTATCGAGGAAGGCGATCAGCCCTCGCTCGGCCGGCTGCAGATAGCGCTTAGCGCGCGGCAGGCGAATGGGGCAGCCTTGCTTGAGCCCACCTGAACGGGCGAGCGCGATCAGTGCGGGGTGGACATAGGATTTGCGGCTGATCGCCGGCGTATTGCCGAGCGCGGCGGCAACGGGCGCGAGCATCGTCTTGAGTGTGCAGCCCCGCTCGGCGCTTTCGATCAGATGCTGGTAGGCGAGCACCGAGGCGCCCCAGGTGCGGAACGTCTTTGCGGTGAAGTCGCGGCCGGTCGCCTGCTTGATATAGTCGTTGACGTCGTGGCTGCCGATCGCGTGGCGTTCACCGTTATTGTCGACATATTGGAACAGCCGCTGGCCCGGCAGGTCCTGGAGGCGCTTGACGATCGTCGCGAGCCGGCGGTCGGTGACGGTGATCGACTGCTGCTTGCCCGATTTGCCGAGATATTCGAGCCGCACGCGGCTGCCGCTCGCCTTGGCGTGCTTCTGCCGCAGCGTGGTCGCGCCGAAGCTCTTGTTCGCCTTGGCATAAGCGTCGTTGCCGATGCGGACGCGGCCGAGATCGAGCAGGCGGACGATCGCGGCGATCACCGTTTCGCGGTTGAGCGTGCGGCGGCCGAGATCGGCGTCGACCTTGGCGCGCAGCTTCGGAAGCGCGCGGCCGAAGTCGGCGCAGCGTTCATATTTCTCGGCCTCGGCGGCGGCGCGGAAGTCGACATGGTAGCGATACTGCTTCCGACCCTTCTCGTCGTAGCCGATGCCCTGGATGTGACCCCGAGGGTCGGCGCAGAACCAGCAATCCCGGTAGGCCGGCGGCATGCCGATCTTGTTGAGCCGGTCGATCTCGTCGCGATCGGTGACGCGCTTGCCGGCGGCATCGAAATAGCCCCAGGCGCGGCCGATCTTCTTGCGGGTGATGCCGGGCTCGTCGTCGTGGGCGTAGCTGAGCGTGTCGGGGAGCGTGGCCATAGGGAGGCGTGAACGCGACCAATGGCGCAGACGTTCCGGAACGGGCTCCGCGCCCGCTTCGTTCTAGCCGCCGGACGGCGCCATTGCAGGTCCGTTCGCCCTGAGCTTGGCGAAGCGCGGTTCTTCCTGTCAGCCGACAAGAAAGACGGTGCTTCGACAAAGCGCAGCACGAACGGCCCGTGCATCGACGCGGATCAACCCCTCGACTTCCCGGAGCAAATCATGCCAGCGATCGATCGCGCCAAGGTCCTCATCCTCGCCACCGATGGCTTCGAGCAGTCCGAGCTGTTCAAGCCGCGCGCCAGCCTGCTCGATGCCGGTGCCGAGGTGACGCTGGCGAGCCCGAAGCGCGATCCGATCCAGGGCATGGAGCATGACGAGAAGGGCAGCACGATCACGCCCGACCTCACACTCGATCAGGTCCAGCCCGGCGACTATGACGCGCTGGTGCTGCCCGGCGGCGTCGCCAACCCCGACAAGCTGCGCATGGAGGAGCAGGCGCTCGAGATCGTTCGCGCCTTCTTCGATGAAAACAAGCCGGTGGCGGCGATCTGCCACGGCCCATGGCTGCTCGCGGAAGCCGACGTCGTCGCCGGCCGTACGCTGACGAGCTGGCCGTCGATCCGCACCGATCTCGCCAATGCCGGCGCCAACGTCGTCGACGAGCAGGTCCATGTCGACGGCAATCTCGTGACGAGCCGCAAGCCCGACGACATCCCCGCCTTCACCGAAGCGCTGATCCGCAAGATCGAGGAGGCTTGAGGCTCGGCTGATACCGTTCCCCGGCGAAGGCCGGGGTCCAGCCCGGGCAAAATCGCGCGCGGCAGCGCGCTCCACGCTGCCGCGTGGATTGTTCGTTTAGGACTGGACCCCGGCCTTCGCCGGGGAACGGGTGGTTCTTGGCGATCGCGAAGCTGTTTTTCTGCCCAGCCGATTGATCGCCTTCTGCGCCGGCCGCTCGACGCCGTGGTAGAGTGCGACGGAAGCGGCGAGCGTCAGCGCCAGGAACAGGCCGCCCTGCCAAAGCGGCATTGCGTGCGCGTCGCGCACGACGGCGAGCTTGAACGCGAAGAACAGCAGATAGTGCGACAGATAGGTCGCGTAGCTGATCTCGCCGAGGTAGTGGAACGGCGCCAGCCGCAGCGGATTGGCCGCCTCGGCAAGCGCGAGCCCGAGCAGCAGGCTGGCGAAGGCGAGGGGGACCAGCGCCGTTTCGGGCGCGAGGCCGGCCGACCAAGCCAGCCCCGCTATCGCGGCAGTCCCCAGCGCCAGCGGTGTCGCGAAGGCAGCGCTCCGCCAGCGCTTCCACAATGCGCAGACGACCGTGCCGGTCGCGAATTCGAGCAGGCAGCGGACGAGGCCGTAATGGAGGATGTCGGCGCCGAGCAGCGCCGCGCCGTGGCTCGCGAAGAACGCCCAGAGCGCGAGCACCAGCGCGGCGCCCGCGCCGAGCAGCGTGGCCGTGCGATAGCGTTCCCACACCACGAGACCGCACAGGATCGGGAAGATCAGATAGGCGGCGAGCTCGCAGCTGATCGACCAGGCGGGATCGTTCCAGGTCAGCGCGCGTGTGAAGCCCCAATTCTGGAGCAGCAGGATGTGCAGCGGCAGCTCGTGCCACGGGAAGCCTGACGGGTAGCGGCCGGTCGCGTTTAGCGCGAGCACCAGCGCGGCGGCGAAGCCGAGCATGACCAGGTGCAGCGGCCAGATCCGCGCGATCCGGCGCAGCAGGAAGCGCGGCGCGGCGGCGATGCCGTCGGCGTGCAGCCGCTCGGCATAGTTGAGCCACATTACGAAGCCCGAGAGGATGAAGAACAGGTCGACCGCCAGATAGCCCTTGGCGAACACGGCGAGCGTGCCTGCCGGGATGTTGCGGCCGAGCGCCTTGCGGATATGGTAGAGCACGACGAACCAGGCCGCGACGCCGCGCAGCCCGGTCAGGCCCTTGAGCTCCGGCTTGGTCACGCCGGCTGCAGCGCCGGCGTCGATCGCATCGGGCGGACCGCTGGACGGAACGCGCGCGCGCAATAGCCGTCGAGCCCGATCTGCGCTGCCATCAGCATGAACATGAAGGGCTGGAAGGCGATCGCGATGAACAGCGCGCCGACCAGATAGATGAGCTGGCCGTGCTGGAGCGCGGTTGCCAGCGGCGTGATCCACTCCTGGCCGGGCGCGGGCTTGCGGAAGCGTCGCCGCACCGCCTCCATGCGGATCAGCCCGGCGATCTGGAGCACGAGCCACATCGCGAGGCCGGGGAAGCCCTGCTCGCCGAGCATCTCGAAATAGGCGGAATGATAAGCGCGCGCCTGGTCATAGGCCTCGGTCGACTGCGCGACCTGCACGCCCTCGCCATTGGCCTTGGTGGTCTTGAGGTCGATCTTCACCTTGTTCTGGCGATAGGCCTCGAAACCGCCGCCGAGCGGATGATCCTTCACATAGTCCCAGGTCCACTTCCACACCGCCACACGCGTCGCCGCCGACGCGTCGCCCTGGTAGGTCTTGATCGTCTGCATGCGGTCGGTGAAGCTGTGCGGCAGCAGCGGCACGGCGATCGCGGCGGCGATGCCCATCGCGGCGATGTAGAGCATGCGCCGCTTCGTCTCGCGCAGCATCAGCACGGCGAGCAGCAGGATGCAGATCAGGCCGGTGCGCGTCTCGGTGCCGATCGGGATGAGCAGGCACGCAAAGCACAGCGCATAGGCATAGATGCGCATCTTCCATTCCGGCGGGAAGATCGTGCCGAAGCGCGTGATCCACAGGATCACCGGGATGATCGCGATCGCCACCGTCGAGATTGTGCTGCCTTCGTAGAGGCCGCTATTGTCGTCGATGATGAGGTTGAGCGCGCCGTAGCCTCCGCCGGAGGCCAGCGTCTTGATGCCACCCACGACGATGATCGAGCTCGCCGCGATCACCATGAAGGTGAGCAGCGCCTCGATGCGCAGCCGCGTGCGCAGCGTCAGCGGCAGGAAGATCGAGAAGATTAGGCTCTTCCACACCCAGTTCCACTTGGCGAGCGCGGGCAGCGGGAAATCGGCGTGCGCGGTCGTCCACGCCACCCAGGCGAGCAGCAGGCAGAGCAGGATCTGGCGCGGCGCGATCCGCGTGCCTTCCTTCCTGTCGGCGACGAGCCAGCCGCCGACCGCGAGCAGAAAGAAGATCAGCGAGAGCGGGACGGAGTTGATGAGATAATAGGAAAGCCGCTGCGGCGAGACGATGTCCACATAGACATAGCCGAGCACGAACAGGAACGGCCGCCGGAACCCGAGCCCGAGCAGCAGCAACAGGAACGCGACGAAGGCGAGATCATGCACGGCGGACGCCCCATCCGTTGCGGGCGGGGGCGGCGGGCGGCGCAACGTCAGGTGCGGCCGGCACCTCGCCATCGAGGTCGGAGCGGCGCAGCAGCCGGCAGCCGGTGAGCAGCAGCAAGGCATGGCAGAGCGCGAGCGAGAAGAGATCGATCAAGGCTGGCGCACTCCGGAAGCTGCTGCTCCGTTAGCGCAACCGCGGTTGAGGGGGCGTTAACTCGCGCGTGCGACAAGCCCGCCGACTGAGCAGCGGGCGGTTCTCTCCTTTGCGTATCCTCCACATCCTCGATCACAGCCTGCCGCTCCACAGCGGCTATACCTTCCGCACGCGCGCGATCATGACCGCGCAGGCCGCGATGGGGCTGGAGGTCGCGGGGGTCACCGGCGTCCGCCACGAAGCGGCGTCCCTGGGAGGCTGGAGCGCGGCGGCCGAGACCGTCGACGGCCTCAGCTTCTTCCGCACGGCCGCGCTGAAGCGCTCGCCGAAGCTGCCCGTGCTCGGTGAGATCGCCGAGGTGCGCGCGCTGGCGCGGCGGCTGGATCGCATGGTCGACGAATGGCAGCCCGACGTGCTGCACGCGCATTCGCCGGTGCTGAACGCGCTCGCCACCGCGATCGTCGCGCGGCGGCGCAAACTCCCCTTCGTCTACGAGATCCGCGCCTTCTGGGAGGATGCCGCAGTCGGCAACGGCACCGGCCGCGAAGGTTCGGCACGCTATCGGGCGACCCGTGCGCTCGAAACCTTCGCCTGCCGGCTCGCCGACGCTATCGTCGTGATCTGCGAGGGGTTGCGCGGCGACCTGATCGCGCGGGGAATCCCGCCGGCCAAGATCGCGGTTTCGCCCAACGGCGTCGATCTCGGTCTGTTCGGCGACCCGCCGCCGCGCGACGACGCGCTCGCGCAGGCGCTGGGGCTCGCCCGCGATGCCGACGTGGTCGGCTTCATCGGCTCCTTCTACGATTATGAGGGGATCGACGATCTCATCGCGGCGATGCCGGCGCTGGTCGCGGCGCGGCCGACGGCGGAGCTGCTGCTCGTCGGCGGCGGCCCCCGGGAAGGGGCGCTTCGCGCACAGTCGACGTCGTCGCCGGTCGCCGATCGCATCCATTTCGTCGGCCGCGTGCCGCACGATCAGGTCGACCGCTACTACTCGCTGATCGACGTGCTCGCCTATCCGCGCAAGGCGATGCGGCTGACCGAACTGGTGACGCCGCTGAAGCCCCTGGAGGCGATGGCGCAGAAGAAGCTCGTCGCGGCCTCGTCGGTTGGCGGCCATAGGGAGCTGATCTCCGATGGCGAGACCGGCACGCTGTTTGCGCCCGACGATCCGCAGGCGCTGGCGACGGCGCTCGCCGGCCTGTTCGGCGATCGCGAGAACTGGCCCGGAAGGCGCGATCGCGCACGCGCCTTCGTCGAGAAAGATCGTAACTGGTCGTTAAACATTAAGTCTTACCTCCCCGTTTACCAAAGCGTTGCGCATCATGATGCTGCATCTGCTAAGCTCGGGGGCTTGAGCGCTGTGACTCGGACGACGATGAAGCTGAGACCGTTCCTGCTAGCCGCCAGCAAGGCGCCGATCGAAGCGCCCGCCGGTGCGTTGCTGGGCGCCTCGCTCGCCTTCGCGATCTTCGCGATGCCGGCCTCGCTCTTCTCGTCGATCTTCGTCGCCGAGGCGGACGGCACGACGCGCGCGTGCGTCGCCGTCGTCGCCGCGATCGCGCTCGGCGTCGCCACCTGGCAGCTGCTCAAGATTGCCGGCAAGCCCGCGCCGGCGCGCAAGGCGCCCGGCGAGGTGCCGACGCTGCGCCGTGCCGACGCGCATCCCGATGCCCCGGCGCGTGCGCCGATCTTCGCGGCGCGCGATCTCGGCACTGCGCTGATGGACGTCGACGTCTCGGCGCCGGCCGCCCGCGTCGCCCGCCCGGCGATCCCCCAGGAGGAGCCGCTCGAGCTCACCGAGCGTGCGCCCGAAGATGCGACCCAGCCCAATCCGACGATCACCGCGCTGATGGATCGCCTGAAGAGCGGTCTCGCCCGCCGCGCCGCCGCCGGCCACAGCGATCGCCCCGCCGCGAGCGATCCGGTGATGCGCGGCACGCTCGACGAGCTCAGCCGCCTCGCCCAACGCCGCCGCTCGGCGTAACCGGCTTTCCCCTCCCTCTCAGGGAGGGGCAGGCGTTGGGTTGATTGGCGAGGTGCGCTACCGATAGCGACCCACCCCGACCCCTCCCTTCCAGGGAGGGGCTTTAGCTTAGGGGAAAGGCTTCCTAGGCTTCCTCAAGGATCAGCGTCTCAAAGCTCAAGGTCGCGCCTTCGCTTGCCTTGACCACGATATCCGCCACCAGATGCGCCGGCAGCGCGAACTCCATCTCCGGCAGCGCTTCCCTGAGCCGCGCCGCCCGTTCGGCCGCTTCCGCGCCCTCCAGCTCCAGCGTCACGGCATGGCGCGCGCCCTCGAAGGTGGCGCTGGCCCACGGCGTGCTGCGTGCTTCGGCGATGCGGAAGCGCCCGGCCGCACCCGCTGCAAGCGCGCGCAGCAGCGCCGCGAGCGCGCGGTCGATCAGCAGCCGGCTCATGCGCGTTGCTCTTCGGCGCGATCCAGATAGGCGATCACCTTCGCGCGCGTCGTAGGCCGCAGTTCGCGTCCGTTGCGCAGATCGATGACGAAGCGCGGATCGTTGACCGCCTCGCGGCCGAAGCGCGTCGCGGGCGTGCCGCTGCGATCGAGATGGCGCTCGATCCGGTGGAGCAAGTGCATGGTCGGAACCTCCTCGCGACTCGCTCGGATCGAATCGCGATGTTCCACATCTGTTCTCATTTCCTACTTGTCTAGGAAATTTCCTATCGCTATCTCGATCGCGTGGATGGCGCCGATCCCCGCACGGTCCTGGAGACGCTCGCGCGCGCACGCGGCGCCGATCTGAGCGCGCTTTCGCGGCTGATCGGGCGCAATGCCGCCTACATCCAGCAGTTCATCCGCCGCGGCACGCCGCGCCAGCTCGCGGAGGAGGATCGCCGGATCCTGGCGCGCTTCTTCGGCGTCGACGAGGCGCTGCTCGGCGCGCCGCCGTCGCTGCCAGCCCGGGACGACGTCGTGCGCGTGCCGCGGCTCGACGTCGGCGCCGCGGCGGGCGCGGGCGCGATCGCGGGCGAGGAGCGCGGCGTCGGCACGCTCGGCTTCTCGCGGCGCTTCCTGCGCGAGGCGGCGCGCGGCGATCCGGCGGCGCTCTCGATCATTCGCGTGGCGGGAGATTCGATGCTGCCGACGCTCGCCGCCGGCGACGAGATCCTCGTCGATCGCGGCGATGCCGGCGAAGCCTTGCGCGACGGCATCTACGTGCTGCGGGTGGATGGCGCGCTGATCGTCAAGCGGCTCGCGGTCGATGCCGTCCGCCGCCGCGTCGCGATCGTCAGCGACAACAAGGATTATCCGAGCTGGCCGGACTGCGATCCGGCGGAGTTGGCGGTGATTGGCCGCGTCGTCTGGGTGGGAAGGCGGCTGGGGTAGGCGCGCTTGCCGCCATCCCCAGCCGCGATCAGACTACCAGCAGCGGCGCACCTTGTGATGGTGATGCCAGGTCCAGCTGCAGCGGCGGTGATGCCAGCCGCCATGGCGATGGTCCATCCGGCCCATGTCGTGCCGGCCCATGTCGTGCCGGTCCATGTCGTGGCCCGCCGGCGGGCCGCCGGGCATGTCGTGCGGCGGCGGCATCTGCGCGAATGCCGGAGCCGCGACCGCAGCCGCGAGCGCGACGGCGGCAGCGAGGATCGCTTTACCCATCATCCTTCTCCTTCTCCCATGTTGATCGGCGCCCGATCGCCCTTGCCGTCCCGGCGCCGAATGAAGCGCGCCGCGGGAGACGCGGCGGGCTCTGGGCCGAGGTCATGCTGTGGGGACAGCGCGGCCGCAATAGCCGCTCGCGAGATTTCTGTTCGTAACCCGGCGTGCCGCGCAACGCAGAAAGCGGCGCCCGCTAGTTCCCGCGCTTCGCGTCTGCCCGCCAGATCAGCAGCGAAACGATCACGCCGATCGCGAAACCAACCAGGATGCCGATCGAGGGTTGGTGCGCGAGCTTGCCGACGAGCGCGCCGGCGATCGTGGTGAGCGCGATAATCGCGCCGCCGGCGCGCGGGCTGGAGGGCTCGGCCATGGCGCGCGCTCTGGCAGCTACGCGGTGCCGGCGCAATATCGGCGCGCTTCAGGCTGGACAATGCCACCATCCGCCGTTCGTGCGGAGCGCAGTCGAAGCACAGCCACTGCCGGCGCGTGCCCTTCGACTTCGCAGGGCGAATGGTTGTTGCGTAAATGGTCGCCGGCCGACCTCGTCGCGATCCCCGCCGGATGGTGAACGTCGCATTCGCCATTTCCCGCAGGCGGCTGTTACGGGTTGGCAAGCTATCGGGATAGCCGTGCAAGGGAGCCTCGATGTTCGATACGCTGCATTTCATTGCCGACCGTGCCGCCGTGGACGGAGCCGTCGAGCTCATCGGGCTGTTCGGCGAGGAAGCGCGCGGCGAGGCGGCGCGTCGCGCCGAGCAGAGCCGGCGCATCGGCAACCATATCCATTTCACGCGCTGGCGCCGCGTCGAGCGGATGCTCGACGTGCTGACCCAAGCGGGCGACGACGCGACGCGCCATTGAGCCGAATGCAGCCGGCCTGATCGGGAAATGCTGGCGGTCCGCACCTCGTCACGATAGATTCCCGACATGTTCCCTGTCGCGTTGCGGCATTGTGCGTCGCGTCTCCCGTTCGCCGCAGCCTTCTGGGCGCTGCCCGGTGTCGCGCACGCGCAGCCACCCCCGGGCGCGCCGCCGCCGTCGCCGCTGACCTCCTCCATATCCTCTTCGCCGGGGGGCGAGCTCGATCCCAATTCACCGATGCAGGCGCTGCCCGATCTGGGCGTCGCCTGGCCCGATCCGACGGCGGCGGCGCCGGCGGCGCCCGGCGCCGCGCCCGCAACCGGACCGACCGGAAAGGCGCAGGCGCCCCGCGCCGCGATCGATGCCGGCGTCGCGCAGCGCTACACCGTCGTGCTCGAGGGGATCGACGCTGCCGGCGGCACGGCGCTGCGGGCCCGCTTCGACAGCGTCTCGACGCTCGTCCAGAGCGCCGGCAAGCCCGCCAACGTCGCGCAGATCGATCGCCGCGCCACCGAGGACGCCGAGACGCTGCGCGCGCTGCTCGTCGCCGAAGGCTTTTACGACGCCGAGGTCGATACCAAGGTCGAGGCGCAGCCCGACGCGCGCATCCGCGTCCGGCTGATCGCGACGGCCGGCGGCATCTACCATTTCTCGAGCGTCACCCTGCCTGGTCTCGATGCGACGGCCGGCGATGCGCCGGCGTTGCGCGCCGCCTTCACGCTGAAACCCGATGATCCCGTCGATGCCGACAAGGTCAACGCGGCGCAGGCGAGCCTCAAGGCGGCGCTCGGCGAGCGCGGCTATGTCTTCGCCAAGCTCGACGATCCGCAGATCGTCGTCGATCACGACGCGCATGCCGCGACGCTGAGCCTCGCCGTCGCGCCCAACGGGGTCAAACGCTTCGGCCACTTCGAGCTGCGCGGAAGGCACCTCTTCACCGCGCAGCACATCGCGCAGATCGCGCGGCTCCATCCCGGCGATCCGCTCAACGCCAAGCGTATCGACGACCTCCGGCGCGCGTTGATCGCGACAGGCCTCGTCTCGACGATCCAGCTGACCCCGATCCAGACCGCCGATCCGCAGGTCGCCGATCTCGCCGTGCGGCTCGAGCCGGCGCCGCCGCGCACCGTTGCCGCCGAGCTCGGTTACGGCACCGGCGAGGGCGCGAGCCTGCAGCTGAGCTGGGAGCATCGCAACCTGCTGCCGCCCGAAGGCGCCGTAACCTTTCGCGGCATCGTCGGCACGCAGGAGCAGGCGCTTTCCGCCAACTATCGCCGCAGCAACTTCCGCAGCCGCGACGAGGCGCTCACCGGCCAGCTCGCGATCGATCACCAGAAGCGCCCCGCCTATGAGGCGAAGACCGCTAGCGTTTCGGCCGGCATCGAGCGCCAGACCAACATCATCTGGCAGAAGAAATGGACGTGGAGCGTCGGCGGGCAACTGCTCGCCTCCGACGAGAAAGACGTCATCCAGGCGACCGGCCAGCCGCGCGACCGCACCTATTTCATCGGCCTCGTGCCGCTCAGCCTTGCCTATGACGGCTCGGACAATCTGCTCGATCCGACGCGCGGCTATCGCCTCTCCTCGCACGTCTCGCCGTCGCTCTCGTTCCAGAACGGGACATTCGGCTACACCATCGTCCAGCTCGACGGCAGCTACTACGTTCCGGTGTCACGCAAGGTGGTGCTTGCTGGACGGCTGCGCTTCGGATCGATCTTCGGGCCGGACGCGAGCCGCATCGCGCCCTCGCAGCGCTTCTATTCGGGCGGCGGCGGCTCGGTGCGCGGCTATGGCTATCAGGACATCGGCCCCCGCGACATCGACAACGATCCCGTCGGCGGCAAGAGCCTCAACGAATTCGCGCTCGAGGCGCGCATCCGCTTCGGCAATTTCGGCGTCGTGCCGTTCTTCGATGGCGGCAACCTCTATTCGAGCACGATGCCGCGGCTCACCGGCCTGCGCTATGGCACCGGCATCGGGGTGCGCTACTATACGAGCTTCGGACCGATCCGCGTCGATCTCGGCACGCCGGTCAATCCGCAGAAGGGCGATACCCGCGTGGCGGTCTATGTCTCGCTCGGGCAGGCTTTCTAGGTGGACGCGGCGACCACCCAGCTGATCGACCTGCCGCAGCCGGCTGCGCGCGGCAGGGTGCTGCGCTGGGTGGGCGGCGGCTTCCTCGCCGCGCTGCTGCTCGCGATCGCGGTGCTGCTCGGGATCGATACCGACGCCGGCCACCGCTTCCTCGCCGATCGTATCGCGCGGATCAGGACACCGACCGGCCTGCGCGTCCATGTCGGACGCATCGACGGATCGGTGTGGAGCAGTATGCGCCTGAGCGACCTGCGACTCTCCGATCCCAAGGGCCTGTTCCTCGAAGCGCCCGAGGTGACGCTCGATTGGCGGCCGACCTGGTGGCTGCGCAACGCGCTGCGCATCGACGATCTCGAATCCGATCTCGTCATCCTGCGGCGGCTGCCGCAGTTCCGCCGCACCGGCAACGCGCCGCTGCTTCCGAGTTTCGACATCCACATCGGCAAGCTCGATGCGCGCATCCGTTTCGAGCCGGCGGTGGCCGGCACGCGCCGCCTGGCGCGGATCAGCGGCACCGCGGACATCCATCACCGCCGTGCGCTGATCCGGCTCGCGGCGGCTTCGACCGCGAACGATCGCCTCGCTCTCGATCTCGATGCCGCCCCGGATCAGGATCGCTTCGATGCCGGCGCGACGCTGCGCGCCCCCGGCGACGGCCTCGTCGCGGGCATGATCGGCACGAAGAAGGCGCTCGCGCTCGATCTCGGCGGGGAGGGGAGCTGGAGCCGGTGGAATGGCCGCGCCGGTCTCGTCGTCGGCGGCGTGCCGATCGCCTCGCTCGGGCTCGGCGTGCGCGCCGGTGTCTACACGCTCGGCGGCAGGGTGACGGACGGTTCGATCACGCAGGGCAAGCTGCAGCGGCTGACGAGCCCGCACGTTGCAGTGAGCGGACGCGCCACGTTGGCGGATCGCCGGCTCAACGGCCGCCTCGGCCTGCGCTCGGAGGCGCTCGCGCTCGACGCCACCGGCACGATCGATCTCGCCAGGAGCATGTTCGACGGCATCCTGATCGACGGGCGGCTGCTCCGCCCGGCGGCGCTGTTCCCGAACATGAGCGGCAACGGCGTACGGCTGCGGATGACGATCGACGGGCCGTTCGCCGGCTCCGCTTTCGGCTATCAGCTCGCCTCGCCGCACATCGCCTTCGACAACACCGGCTTCGACGAAGTCCGCGCGACCGGACGCGGCCGCTTCTCGAAGAGCCCGGTCACGGTGCCGATCAGACTCACCGCGGCGCGCGTCACCGGCGCCGGCACGGTGGCGGGCGGCATCCTCGGCAATCTCAGCGTCGACGGCCTGCTCAAGGTGACGCCGAAGCTGCTCACCGGCGAAGGGCTGGCGCTGAGGTCGGACAAGCTCACGGCCAAGCTCGCGCTGATGGTCGATCTCATCACCGGCCAATTCGTCGTCAACCTTGGCGGCGGGTTGCAGCGCTATCTCATCCCCGGCCTCGGCATCGTCGATGTCGACACGACGTTGCGTGTCGTCCCCGGCCCGGGCGGCAAGACGCTCGTCACTGGCCATGGCAAGGCCTGGGTACGGCGACTGGACAACGGCTTTCTGCGCGGCCTCGCCGGCGGCCTGCCGTCGCTCGACACCGGCCTCGTCCGCGATCCCGACGGCACGATGCACTTGACCAACCTCGTGCTCACCGCGCCCGCCCTGCGCCTGGCGGGGGCGGGGCTCAGGCGCCGCGACGGCACCTTCCAGTTCATCGGCGGCGGCACGCATGCGCGCTACGGTCCGCTCAAGCTCAGCCTCGACGGCGACATCGCCAAGCCCAAGCTCGACATCCAACTCGCCGCACCGCTGCCCGCGCTCGGCCTCGCGGGCGTCAACCTCGCGCTCGATCCGACGCCGGCCGGGTTCGACTACAAGGCGGCGGGAGGCTCCACGCTCGGACCCTTCGCATCGACCGGCGCGATCCTGACGCCGCCGGGCGGCACCACCGTCATCCACGTCGCCGCGCTGAACGTCACCGGCACGCGCCTGTCAGGCAATCTCAAGGCGCTGCCGGAAGGCGCTGACGGCACGCTCCGCGTCGGCGGCGGCGGCATCGACGGCGCGCTGGTGCTGGCACCCGTCGGCGTGATCCAGAAGATCGAGGCGCACCTCGCGCTCGCCGACGCGACGCTTGCCGGCAGCATCGCTACGAGCGCGCGCCGCGGCCGCATCGATGGCAGCGTGCTGCTCGATCCCGCCGGCACCAAGACCGACGTCACGCTGAGCGCGCAGGGCCTCAAGCGCGGCACGCTCTTCCTCGCGCGGCTCGCGGCGAACGCGCGGCTCATCGGCGATCGCGGCACGATCCGTGCGTCGTTCGCCGGCAATCGCGGCCACGCCTATGCGGTCCAGACCGTCGCCGACGTCGCGCCCGGCAGCATGCGCCTGCTCGGCGCGGGCAATGTCGACGGCCGCCCGCTCAAGCTGACGAGCCCGGCGCTGCTCACGCGCGACGGGGACGCCTGGAAACTTGCGCCGACCGGTTTCGCCTTCGGCGGCGGCGCCGCCACCGTCGCCGGTCGCTTCGGCGGCTCAAGCGCCAACGCGCTCGACGCCAGCCTCGATGCCATGCCGCTCGCGGTGCTGGACATCTTCGATCCCGCTCTCCGCCTCGGCGGCAGCGCGACCGGCAAGCTCAGCTACACCCAGGCCTCGGCAGGCGTGCCGCCTTCGGGCCGCATCGACCTCAATGTGCGCGGGCTCACCCGCGCCGGGCTCGTCTTGTCGTCGGCACCCGTGGACGTCGGTCTCGCGGGCGTGCTCGCCGGCGGCGCTGCCGCCGCGCGGGCGGTGGTGGCGAGCGGCGGCCAGGTGATCGGGCGCGCGCAGGCGCGGATCGCGCCGTTGTCCGCGACCGGCGATCTCGGCACGCGGCTCACCACCGCGCCGTTGTTCGCGCAGCTCCGCTATAACGGCCCGGCGGACACGCTGTGGCGGCTGATCGGCGTCCAGTCGATCGACCTGTCCGGCCCGGTCGCGATCGGCGCCGACATCGGCGGCACGCTCGCCAATCCCTCGCTGAAGGGCTCGTTCGCGACCCAGAAGGCGCGGCTGGAGGGCGCTACGACCGGCACCGTGATCGACGGCATCGCCGCGCGCGGCGCGTTCGGCGGATCGAAGCTGGTGATCGACAGCTTCGCCGGATCGACGAAGGGCAATGGCAGCGTCACCGGCCGCGCCAGCTTCGACTTCGGCGCCACCCACGGCTTCGGCATGGACATCGCGCTGCAGGCGAACAAGGCGCAGCTGCTCGATCGCGACGACATCGCCGCCACCGTTACCGGCCCGGTCAGCATCAAGTCGGACGGACGCGGCGGCACGATCGCGGGCGACGTCCAGATCGAGAAGGGCCGCTTTCGCCTCGGCCGCGCGCAGGCGACCGCGATCCCGCACCTCGCCGTTACCGAGATCAACCAGCCCGCCGACGAGGAGGTCGTCGCCACCCCGCCCGTGCCCTGGCAGCTCGACATCCACGCCGATGCGCGCAACCAGCTCCAGGTCGCCGGGCTCGGTCTCGATAGCGAATGGCGCGCCAAACTCGATCTCAAGGGCGCGGTCAACAATCCGCGCATCCTCGGCCGCGCCGATCTCGTCCGCGGCTCGTTCGATTTCGCGGGCAAGCGCTTCGATCTCGATCGCGGCGCGATCCGCTTCACGGGGTCGATGCCGATCGATCCGGTGCTCGACATCACCGCGCAGGCCAACGTCACCGATCTCCAGGCGCAGATCCATGTCGGCGGCACCGGGCTTCAGCCGCAGATCGACTTCACCAGCACACCCGCGCTGCCCGAGGACGAGCTTCTGAGCCGGCTGCTGTTCGGCACCTCGGTCGCCAACCTCTCGGCGCCGGAGGCGCTGCAGCTCGCCGCCGCCGTCGCCTCGTTCGAGGGCAAGGGTGGTGGCGGGCTCAACCCGATCAACGCGGTGCGCAAGGTGATCGGGCTCGATCGGCTCCGCATCCTGCCCGCCGACATCACGACGGGTCAGAAGACCAGCGTCGCCGCCGGCAAGTATATCGGCCGCCGCACCTATGTGGAGCTGGTGACGGACGGCCAGGGCTACTCGGCGACCAACGTCGAGTTCCAGCTTACCCGCTGGCTTTCGCTGCTCTCGACCGTCTCGACGATCGGTCGCCAGAGCGCGCATGTGCGGGTGTCCAAGGATTATTGAACGTCGCGGGACGGACACTGCGGCTCCCGCGGCTTCGGCGGAACGGATGAAGCCGGTTCAGGCGAGTCTCGAGCTCAAACCGCCTCCAGCGCCTGCTCGAAATCGGCGAGGAGATCGTCGGCATCCTCGACGCCGATCGAGATGCGGACGAGGTTGTCGCCGATGTCGAGCTCGCGCTTACGTGGCGGCGCAACCGAGAGGTGCGTCATCCCGGCCGGGTGGCTCGCCAGCGTCTCGGTGCCGCCGAGGCTGACCGCGAGCTTCGCGACCTTGAGCGCATCGAGGAAGCGGAACGCTTCGGCTTCGCCGCCCTTGAGGTAGAGCGAGAAAGTCGATCCCGCGCCCGAGCAGTGGCGGCGGTGAATGTCCGCCTGGCGGCTGCCTTCCTGCAGAAAGCCGAGATAGCCCACGCGCTCGACCTTCGGATGGTCGCGCAGCCAGGCGCAGACCTTGGCGGCGTTTTCGCCCGCGCGTGTCATGCGGAGCTCCAGCGTCTCGAGGCTTCTGAGCAGCATCCACGACGAATGCGGATCGAGGATGGTGCCGATCGTGTTGCGCATCGCGCGGATCGGATCGATCGCGGCCTTGGCGCCGGTGACGCCGCCGGCGACGAGATCGCTATGCCCGCCGGCATATTTGGTCAGGCTGTAAACGACCATGTCGGCGCCGTGGCGCAGCGGCTGCTGCCACAGCGGCCCCAGAAAGGTGTTGTCGATCACGATCGGCGGCTTGGCATCCCCGTCGGCGAACAGCCGGTCCCGCGCCGCCGCCACCGCCTGGATGTCGACGAGCTGGTTGGTGGGGTTGGCCGGGCTTTCGAGATAGACGAGCGCGACGCGGCCCTGCGCCTTCGCGCGATCGAGCACCTCGGCGATCCGCGCCGCGTCGGCGCCGGCCGGAAAGTCGAGCCACTGCACGCCGAACCGGCCGAGCACGCGCGCGATCAGCGTCTCGGTCGCGGCATAGAGCGGGGCTGAATGGACGATGACGTCACCCGGCTGGACGAGCGCGAGCAGCAGCGTCGCGATCGCGGACATGCCGCTCGAGAAGCTGAGCGCCTCCTCCGCCGCTTCCCACACCGCGAGGCGATCCTCCAATATCTCCTGATCCGGACCGTTGAAGCGCGAATAGACGAGCCCCTCTGCGCCGCCCGGCCGCTTGCCGGTGACGCCCTCGAAGTGGCGCTTGCCCGCCGCCGCGCTCTCGAACACGAAGGTCGAGGTCAGGAAGATCGGCGGCTTCAGCGATCCTTCCGAAAGCGCGGGATCATAGCCGTGGCCCATCATCAGCGTCGCAGGCTTCAGCCTGCGGCCGCCGATCTCGCGGATGTCCGGCTTGGCGTGGCGGCGGGCGATTGTGTGCGGCGGCGCCGCGCCACTCAGATCCGCTTCGGTTTCGGGCACCTTATGGTCCGTCATGGCTACCTCCCGGCTTTGTTGCGATAACGCATCAACTGCCTTCAGGAGACAAGCCATGCCGATCGCCATCGTCTCGGTACCCGTGACCGACCAGACCCGCGCGCGCGATTTCTACACCGGCGTGATGAACTTTGCGCTGCTGCGTGAGCAGGAGATGCAGCCGGGCACACGCTGGATCCAGCTCCAGCCGAAGAGCGGCGGCGCAACGATCGCGCTCGTCACCTGGTTCGACAGCCTCAAGCCCGGCGGTCAGCAGGGTTTGATGGTGCATGTCGACGATATCGCTGCCGAGCATGCACGGCTTGAGCGCGCGGGCGCGTCGCCGAGTCCGATCGGGCAGGAGCCCTGGGGCCGCTTCACGATGCTGGAGGATCCCGACGGCAACGGCTGGATCGTGGCCCAGCTGGCGGCGCCGGAGGAGATCGCCCCGCGTTAGTCCGGCTAACGGTGCCGCCGAGGCCAGCCGGTGAGGCTCCTGTAACCGCGCATTTACCGTTCTTTCGGTATCGCCGCAGCGACCGGAGAGGAAGAATGATCGTCATTGGCGAAAGCGCTGGGAAGTTCGTCATCCACTGGGACGAGGCGAGGGCCGCCGTTCGCATAGAAACGTTCGGCATCTGGTCGGTTGACGATTTCAACGAATTCTATCCGCTGGTAAGGGCGGCGTACGACAAATCGCGCGCGAGACTGGGTTATGCGCTGGTGCTCGTAGACGGCACGAAAGCCCATGTGCAGACCTCCGAGCTGATCCAGTATATGCAGGCGCAGGGCCAGATCATCTCCAAGCCAGGCGATCGCGTCGCGGTCATCGTGTCATCGTCGCTGCTGAAGCTACAGATGAAGCGCGTCACCGAAGCGGTCGACACCGTGCAATATTTCCTGTCGCCGTCGGCCGCGGACACCTGGCTCAACGCCTATTCGGCGAACGCTGCCTGACAGTCGCCGCCGCAGGGGCGGCGATCCTGCGGATCAGCAGCCGTTGCGACGGTTCTGTGCGGCGTCGTGCTTCTTGTCGAGGTGACGGCCGAGCAAGCCGCCGCCGATCACGCCGGCTGCGATGCCGACGGGGCCCGCGCCGAGCGCTGCCGCGCCGAGACCGCCGCCGCCTGCGCCGGCAAGAAGGCCGGTCCGGCCACTGCTCCGCTTGCAGCGGTAGCGATAATGGCTGCCATGGCCGTGATAGTGATGCACCGCCGGCGCATCCGATTGCGCGAGCGCCGGGAGCGGCGTCGTCAGGGTGGTGGCGAGCGCGATGATCGTAAGCGTGCGTTTCATGCGGGGCTCCATTGTCCGCGCTACAACGGCTTCGCCGCGCAGTTGTTCACGGTAACGAAACGGATTTTCGCGCGGAGGCGGCCGGCGTCACTCAGGCTGCGCGATCAGGCTGATCTCGCGGCCGTAATCGGGCGTGCCCTGATGCGTGGCGCGACGGAAGCTGAAGAAGCGCGCCTCGTCTGCATAGGTGTCGAGACCAAGCGCCTCGACGCGGCCGACGCCGGCCTCGGCAAGGCGCGAGACGACATAGGCCTCGAGATCGAACTGCGCGTGGCCGGGGCGGCCGGAGAGGAAGAAGCGCTCGTTCGCGGCATCGGCCTCCTCGAAGCGGCGGCGGAAGCCGTCGTCGACCTCATAGCTTGCGCGCGCGATGCAGGGGCCGACCGCGGCGGCGATGTCGCCGCGCGTGGCGCCGAGCCGCTCCATCGCGCGCACGGTCGCCTCGATCACGCCGCCCAGCGCGCCCTTCCAGCCGGCATGCGCCGCGCCCACGATGCCGGCGCGGGCGTCGGCGAGCAGGATCGGCGCGCAGTCGGCGGTGAGGATGCCGAGCAGCAGACCGGGGCGATCGGTCACCAGCGCATCGGCATGCGGCCGGGCGTCGTCGAGAAAGGGGGCGGTAACGGCGATCGCGTCGGGAGAGTGGACCTGATGCAGCGTCACCAGCTTGGCGCCCGGCAGCACCGCTTGCACCGCGCGCCGCCGGTTCTCGGCGACCGCGGCGCGATCGTCGTCGGAGCCGAGACCGACGTTGAGCCCGGCATGGACACCGCTCGATACGCCACCAGAACGACCGAGAAAGCCGTGCGGCACGTCGGCCAGTGCCGTGCTGCGGATCACGCCGACTGCATCGAATACCGTCATCAGCTTCATCGTAACGGAGGGGGCGGAAAGCCGGTAGGGTCGGGCCAGCGATCGGGTGCGAGCGCGAGCACCTTGAACAGTTCGCCCATCTCCTGCGGATCGATCAGCCGCCGGCGCGCGGCCTCGATCTGGTTGATCCGCGTCGGATTGGCGCGGCCGAGCAGCGCGGCGCGCGTGCCGATGCCGAGCTCGGTCAGCCAGTCGCCCTGCGTCGCCGGGCCGAACGCTGTGAGGCCCTGGCCCTCACCGGCACGGGCCAGCGCGGTGAAGTCGACATGCGCCGAGAGATCGCTGCGTCCCGGCCGCGCGAAAGGATCGGCATAGGCGTGCGCGTGCACCGCCTGCAGCGTGTCACCGGCGGCGTAGCCGGCATAGCCATAGTCGATCACCAGGATCGCACCGCCCTGCTTGCCGACGCGCTTCGCCAGCGCGCGCATCATCCGCACCGAGGCCGGAGAATCCTCCCAGATGCCGCCGGGATCGGCATCGTGGAGACGCGCCGGCACGATCGCCTCGGACGGTTTCTCGCCGGGGCAAGGCTCCAGTCCGTCGAATCCGTTCCGCACCATCCGCTCGCGCCAGCCGGCGAGCGTGCGGATGAACTGGCGCACCGGCAGCGCATCGAAGAACTCGTTGGCGATGATGAGGAGCGGCTTGTCTTCGGGCAGCGTCGTGATGCGCTCGTGCCAGGTCGCATTCTCGATCAGCTCCTTCTGCGCCTCGCGCAGCGCCGGGCTGGTTTCGACGAGGTGGACCGAGGGCTCGAAGCCGGCGCGGCGCATCGCGCGGAGCGCGTCGTCGGCGAGCGTGGCGCGGCCCGGCCCGAGCTCGACGAGGTGCGTCGCGGGCTGGCGAGCGCGTTGCCACATGTCGGCGCACCACAGCCCGACCATCTCCCCGAACATCTGGCTGATCTCGGGCGCGGTGATGAAGTCGCCGGCCGCGCCGATCGCAGGGTGAGTGGCATAATATTCGGCATTGGCGAGCGCCATGAACTCGGCGACCGGCACAGGCCCCGTCTCGCTGATGCGTTCCGCGAGGCGGGCGGCCAGATCAGGCGACGCTCGGCCCTCCCGCGATGGGCTCGACGCGCACGCGCCGGCCCTTGGCGGTGACGATGAACCAGATGCCGACGAAGATCATCGGGAAGCTCAGTGTCTGCCCCATCGTCAGGCCCCAGCTGAGATGCTCGAGCCCGGCATCGGGCGCGCGTACCTTCTCGAGGCTGAAGCGGATGAGGCCATAGCCGACGAGGAACAGGCCGAGCAGCTTGCCGGGCTGGTAGCGCGCGTCCGTTCGCCAGAAGAAGAAGGCGAGGAGCAGGAAAAGGCCGATGCCCTCGAGACCGGCTTCGTAGAGCTGGCTCGGATGGCGCGGCAGATTGTCCGGCGCGCGCGGGAAGACCATGCCCCAAGGCAGCGTCGTCGGCCGGCCCCACAGCTCGCCGTTCACGAAATTTGCGATGCGGCCGAAGAACAGTCCGAACGGCGCGCAACAGGCGACATAGTCGTGGAGGCGCAAGGCGCTGAGCCCATGTTTCCGCGCCATCAGCAGGATCGCGACGACGACGCCGAAAGCGCCGCCGTGGAAGGACATACCGCCTTCCCACAGCTTGAGCACATCGACCGGATGCCGCCAGATCTGCGGCTGGTAGAAGGTGACGAAGCCGAGCCGGCCGCCGATCAGTATGCCGAGCGTGGCGTAGAAGACGAGATCGTCGGCGTGGCGCCGCGCCATCGGCGCGCCGGGCTGATCGAGCAGCTTCAGCAGATACCACCAGCCGATGAGGATGCCGGCGATATAGGCGAGCGAATACCAACGGATCTGGAAGGCGCCGAGATGAAGCGCGACGGGCGAAAGGCCGAGCGCGCTCCACTGGAGCGGCGCGGCGGCAGCGAGAAAATGGATCAAGGTGCTCCCCGGCGTGGTCGTCCGCGTTCCATAAAGCAGAGTGCCGGGTGCGCAAAGCGTTGCACGGTTAACGCGCGATTAGTAAAACGTTGCAGACCCGCAACGCTTTGATCGGCATCGTCACGGCGGTAAAAAGAACGGAACCCGCGAGCCGTCTCGGGTTTTCCTAATCCATGTCACCGCGTCCGCCCGGCCCGATCCTGATCGTCGAGGACGAGATCTTCGTCGCGCTCGAACTCGAGCAGCTACTCGCTGACGGCGGCTACGGCATCTGTGCGATCGCGGCGGATCATGAGGAAGCGATCGGCGCCGCGCCGGACTGTGCGTTCGCCTTCGTCGACGTGAACCTGCGCGACGGCGCAACCGGGCCGCGGATCGCGCGCGAGCTGTGGAAGCGCTTCGGCATCCGCTCGATCTTCGTCACGGCCAACCCTGGCCAGATCGGTGAGGGGATAGACGGTGCGCTCGCCTATGTCCGCAAGCCGTTCGATCGCGAGGCAATCCTCGCGGCGGCGGCATGGGCGGCGTCGCCGCAAGGCCGCCCCGCCAACGACAACGTCGTCCCGCTCGGTTCGGTCAGCTCGTCGACGGGCGGCTGAGCGAGGAGGCCGGGAGTCGGATCGTCGCGACGAGGCCGTCGGCGCGCCATTCGCGTTCCACCGCGCCGCCAAGCTGTCGCACCGCGCTCAGCTCGATCAGTTTCGAGCCGAAGCCGGTATCTTCGCCCGGATGCTTTACCGGCGGACCGCCGACCTCGCGCCAGCGGAAGACGATGTCCCGCCCCTCGTCGGCGACCACGAGATCGACATGGCCGTCCGCCACCGACAACGCGCCATATTTGGCCGAGTTGGTCGCGAGCTCGTGGAACAGCAGCGCGAGCGGCGTCGCCGAGCGATCGTCGA
>Ga0213875_10000242_pt1 | contig 54644 bp, 54 predicted proteins | sample BarmaccomBMRX_R8_FD_160105 | JGI IMG/M metagenome (GOLD analysis project Ga0213875, IMG submission 160105) | Root-associated microbial communities from Barbacenia macrantha in rupestrian grasslands, the National Park of Serra do Cipo, Brazil - RX_R8 | ecosystem: Host-associated > Plants > Roots...
TTGTCTCCGCCAGGCGGGGCCCGATGCCGGGCACCTGGGCGATCTCGTCGGGGGTGGCGGCGGTCAGCTTGCGGACCGAGCCGAACTGCTTCAGCAGGGCCGCCCGGCGGGTGGCGCCGAGCCCGGCGATGTCCTCCAGCGCGCTGGCGGTGAAGCCCTGGGAACGTTTCTGCCGGTGGTAGGTGATGGCGAACCGGTGCGCCTCGTCCCGGACCCGCTGCAGCAGGTACAGGCCCTCGCTGCTGCGGGGCATGATGACCGGGAACTCCTCGCCCGGCACCCACACCTCCTCCAGCCGCTTGGCCAGCCCGCAGACGGCCACGTCGTCGATGCCGAGGTCGTTCAGGGCCCGCCAGGCCGCGTCGGCCTGGCCGGGGCCGCCGTCCACCACCAGCAGGTTGGGCGGGTAGGCGAACTTGCGCGAGCGCATGGCCGCGTCTTTTTCGGCCTCGCTGAGCTCGGCCGGCTGCCCCTCGCCGGGACCTTCGCCGGGCTCGGTCGCATCCGGGTCGCCCATCACGTCGAGCTCGCCGGTCTCCTCGCGCTCTTCCAGGTAGCGGCGGAACCGGCGGGTGATCACCTCGTAGATCGAGGAGATGTCGTCGGTGCCGTCGTGGCCCTTGATGCTGAACCGCCGGTACTCGCTCTTGCGCGGCAGGCCGTCCTCGAACACCACCATGGCGGCAACTACATTTGTGCCCATCAGGTTGGACACGTCGTAGCACTCGATCCGCAGCGGCGCGTCGTCGAGCCCGAGCGCCTCCTGGATCTCGTTCATGGCCTGGCTGCGGGTGGTCAGGTCGCTGGCCCGGCGGGTCTTGTGCAGCGCCAGCGACTGGCCGGCGTTGCGGGCCACGGTCTCCAGCAGCGCCCGCTTGTCGCCCCGGCGCGGCACCCGCAGGCTGACCGGGCCGCCGCGCCGGTCGGCGAGCCAGCGGGTGACGGTGTCGGGGTCGGGCGGCAGCTCCGGCACCAGCACCTCGCGCGGCACCCCGCTGCCGGGCGCGCCCGGGCCGGTGTCGGTGACGTTGACGGCGGTGTCCCCGTACACCTGGCCGAGGAAGTTCTCCACCAGCTCGCTGGTGGTCACGTCGTCGACCTTCTCCAGCACCCAGCCGCGCTGGCCCCGGACCCGGCCGTCGCGCACGTAGAAGATCTGCACGGCCGCCTCGAGCGGGTCCTCGGCCAGCGCGATCACGTCACAGTCGGTGCCGTCGCCCAGCACCACCGCCTGCTTTTCCAGCGCGCGCTCGAGCGCCCGGATGTCGTCGCGCAGCCGGGCCGCCCGCTCGAACTCCTCGGCCGCGGACGCCTGCCGCATCTCGGTCTCGATGCGGCGGATGAACCGGGCGGCCTGCCCGGCCATGAAGTCGCAGAAGTCCTCGGCCAGCTCCCGGTGCTCGGCCTCGCTGACCCGGCCCACGCAGGGGGCCGAGCACTTGCCGATATAGCCGAGCAGGCAGGGCCGGCCGATCTGCCCGGACCGCTTGAACACCCCGGCCGAGCAGGTGCGAACCGGGAACACCCGCAGCAGGGTGTCGACGGTGTCGCGGATGGCCCAGGCGTGCGAGTAGGGCCCGAAGTAGCGGGTGCCCTTGCGCTTGGCCCCCCGCATCACCATCACCCGCGGGTACTCCTCGCTCATGGTGACCGCGAGGAACGGGTAGCTCTTGTCGTCCCGGTACTTGACGTTGAACCGGGGGTCGAACTCCTTGATCCACGAGTACTCGAGCTGGAGTGCCTCGACCTCGGTGCCGACCACCGTCCAGTCGACCGAGGACGCCGACGTCACCATCACCTGGGTCCGCGGGTGCAGGTTCGCGAAGTCAGCGAAGTAGGAGTTCAGCCGCTGCCGCAGGGACTTGGCCTTCCCCACGTAGATGACGCGGCCGCGCCCGTCGCGGAACCTGTACACGCCGGGTGACTCGGGGATGGAGCCCGGGGGCGGCCGGTACGATGCCGGATCTGCCACGCAGTAACTCTACGGCCGCCCAGTGACGCTCGGGGCCAGCCGTTCCCAACGGCCGGCCCCGTTTTGCCCCGGTCAGCCGCGGGCCAGAGTCAGGCCGCCCGACACGTCGAGCACGGTGCCGGTCACGAAGCCGTTCCCGGCCAGGTACAGCACGGCGGCGGCGACGTCCTCGGGACGGCCGACCCGGCCGACCGGGGTGCCGGCCGCGTAGGACTCGAACAGGGCGGTGCGCTGGCCGGCGGGCAGGCCCGCCCACCAGTCGGTGTCGATGACGCCGGGCGAGATCGCGTTGACCCGGACGGGGGCCAGCTCGGCCGCCAGCGGCGGCACCATGGCCTCGATCGCGCCGTTGGCGGCGGCCAGCCCGGCGGTGCCCGGCGAGGCCGAGCGGGCCGACGCGGCGCTGATGAACGTGACCGTGGCCTGCTCGGCCAGGTGCGGGGCGGCCGCCTGGACGATCCGCACGTGGGCGAAGAACTTCCCGTCGAACGCCGTCCGCAGGTCGCTCTCGTTCAGAGTGACCAGAGGCCCGATCGCGACCGCGCCGGGGCTGAGCGCCAGCACCAGGTGGTCGATCCGCTCCCCGTCACCGAAGAACCCGGCCACCGCGCCGGGGTCGGTGGCGTCCAGCTCCCGGGCGGCGACCGGGTGGCCGATCCGGGCGGCGGCCGCGTCCAGCCGCTCCTTGGACCGGCCGGTGATCACCACCTCGGCCCCGTCGGCCGCGAATGCGCCGGCCGTGGCCTCGCCGATGCCGTAGCTGCCGCCCATGACGTACACGTGCTGTCCCTCGAAGGACATGTTGTGCCTCCGTTAGTGAAAATCGCCCGTTATCGAGAATCATCGTCTCGGCAACAGTTTACCGAGACTGATGGTCTCGTCAAACTGTTATGCTGGCACGATGACCGAGGAGGCGAAGTCGCCCAGCCGCCCGCACACCGGGCGGCGGCGCAACGAGGCGGCCCGGGCGGCGATCCTGGCCGTGACCCAGGAACTGCTGCGGACCGGCGGGCTGGCCGCCCTGACCGTCGACGCGATCGCGGACGGGGCGGGCGTGGGGCGGCAGACGATCTACCGCTGGTGGCCGTCCAAGGGCGCGATGCTGGCCGAGGCCATGGGGCTGCAGGCCGAGGCGGTGGTGACGCCGCACGATTCGGGGTCGTTCGACGCGGACCTGACCGAGTTCTTCGCGGCCAGCTTCCGCAGCCTGGCCGATCCGGGCATCGCCCGCGGCCTGCGCGACCTGGCCGCGGCCGCCCAGCACGACGAGCACGTGGCCGAGGCGCTGGCCGGGTTCACCGAGCGCCGCCGGACGGCGCTGCGGGCGGTGCTGGAGCGCGGTGTCGGCCAGGGCCGGCTCTCCCCCGCCGCCGACCTCGACCTGCTGGTCGACCTGGGTTACGGCTTCCTGTGGTACCGCCTGCTGGTCGGCCACCGGCCGCTGGACGGGCAGGCCGCCCGCGACCTGGCCCGCGCCCTCATCGCGGCCGGAGGCTGAAGCGTTCCTGGCGGACCGCGTCGCGCAGGGCGGCCGAGGCGTCGGTGCGGACCGGGTCGCCGTGGCCGAAGACGGCGGTGTCCACGTTCAGGTCGGCCAGCGCCCGGAAGGTCGCGATGGCCTGCTCCCGGTCCACGTTGAACGGGCCGAGGATGACCTGGCCGGCCTGACCCGCGGCGACGCTGTCGCCGGTGAACAGCAACCGCTGGGACGGGACGTGGATGGCGATGCTGCCGTCGGTGTGGCCGGGGGCGCCGATGACGGCCGCGCCGCCGCCCAGGTCGATCAGGTCGCCGCCGGTCAGCTCCTGGTCGACCGGGCACGGGGGCGCGGGCGGCAGGCCGCCCGCGGCCGCGACGATCTGCGCGTGCAGCGTCTGCTCCTCGGCGGTGAACTCCGGGGCCGGGCCGGGCATCTCGCCGCGGATGACGGGCGCGTCGGCCCGGTGGGCGAGCACCCGGGCGCCGCTGCGGGCGGCCAGGTCGGCGGCCGAGCCGGCGTGGTCGTCGTGGAAGTGGGTGAGGATGATCTGCCGCAGCCCGGCCAGGCTGAGCCCGAGGCCGCCGACCGCGGCCGCGATCGCGTCCGCCTGCCCGGGCGGGCCCGCGTCGATCAGCGTGAGCGAGTCGCGGTCCTGCCACAGGTAGGCCTGGCCGACCGCGAACCGGAACTCGTGCAGCAGCCCGGGCAGCACTTCCACCACGTCCATGATCGTGAGCGTACGGGTGGCCGGGCCGGCGGGCGCAGGCAATCGCCTCTCAGCAGAACGGGTTCAGCTGGCGGCGTAGGCCGGAAAGCCGGTGGTGTGCCAGCGGTCCCCGTCCGGAGTGATCGCGAGCGCCTCGTAGCCGTCCAGGCTCTCCACCCAGTCGCGGACGGCCGGGCCCATCGCGAACGCAGCCGTCGCGTAGGCGTCGGCGCTGGTCACCCGGGGTCCGACCACGGTCACCGAGGCCAGCTCGGTGGCCGGCAGGCCGGTGTGCGGGTTGATGATGTGCGGGCCGCGCTCGGCGGTGCCGGAGGTGGCGACCGCGAAGTCACGCCCGGCCACCACCGCCGCCAGCGCGCCCGGCCGCAGCGGGTCGGCGATCCCGATCCGCCACGGCCGCCCGGGCTCCGGCTCGCCCGCGCACTGCACGTCGCCGGCCCCGTTGACGCTGACCGGGGTGTGCCCGACGGCGGTCAGCATGGTGGCCGCGTGCTCGATCGACCAGCCCTTGACCAGCCCGGACGGGTCGAACCGGCCGCCCGGCCAGGCGGTGAAGTAGCCGCCCGACTGCTCGCTCAGCCGCCGGCACTGGCCGATCACCTCGGCCAGCTCGGGGGCGCAGTCGGCCAGTTCGGTCTCGCCCCGGCCGAATCGGCTCACGTCGCTGTCGGCCCGGTAGGTCGAAAAGGTCGCGTCGACCCAGTGCAGCCAGCGCAGCACGGCCGGCAGCACCGGCCCGGCCGCAGCGGGCAGGTCGAACGAGAACACCGTGCCCATGACCGGCTCGGCGTGCCGCAGCCGGGAAGCGGCGCTGTCGGCCGGCACGGCCACCTCCGCTCCGGTTGGCGCTGGGGCTGGCCTCAAGCCTGGGCCTTGTCCAGCGCGCTCTGCAACGACTTGATGTAGCCGGCGCTGGTGTAGCTGGCCCCGGACACCGCGTCGATCTTCGCACTCTGGGCGGCCAGCGTCTCCGAGGTCAGCTTGGGCAGCGCGTTGCCGTCGATCTGCTGGCTGTTGGAGCCGTCGTCGGTGTGCTGGAGCACGGTGACCTTGGTGATCTTGCTGCCGCTGAGGGTGACCGCGACCTGGGAGGGACCGTAGGGGCCGTTGATCACGTCGCCGGTGACGACCCGGCCGCCCGCGCCGCCGCCCGCGGCCGGTGTGGGCGATGCCGCGCCGCCCATGCTGCCGCCCGCGGAGCCGCCGGCCGAGGCGGACGGAGCGGCCGAGGGCGACTGCGAACCCGTTCCGGCCGCGCTGACCCCGGCCGAGGCGGCCGAGCCGGTGTGGGAGCGGAACGACAGCAGCAGGATCAGGCCGGCGACGGTGCTGCCGAGGGCGAGGACTGCCCGGCGCATGGACTCTCCGATCAATGGTTAAAGGGGGCGTACGGGGAGGGCGAACCTCAGAATTCGAACTTCTCGCAGTGGATGCGCCGCCGCGGCACCCCGGCCGCGCGCAACGCGCTGGTCGCGGCGTCGGTCATGCCGGCCGGGCCGCACAGGTAGACGTCGTGCCGGTGCAGGCCGGGGACCAGGTCGTTCAGCTGCTGGGCGGACAGCGGGTCGGCCCCCAGCCAGTCGCGCGAGCCCAGCAGGTAGTGCACGGTGGCGCCGCGGTCGCGGGCGATCGCGTCCAGTTCGTCGGCGAACACCACGTCCTCAGGCCGGCTGGCCCGGTAGATCAGCGTCACCGGCGGGGGCAGCATCGCGAACATGGCCCGCAGCGGGGTGATGCCGACCCCGCCCGCCAGCAGCAGCACCCGGCGGCCGGTCCGCTGCGGGATGAACGCCCCGTAGGGCCCTTCGGCCAGCACCCGGGTGCCGGGCCGGAGGCTGGCCAGCGCCCGGCTGTGGTCGCCGCGGTCCTTGACCGTGATCCGCATGACGTCCGGCCGCGGCAGGGCCGACAGCGAGTACGGGTGCGAGGACCACCACAGGCCGCGGTCCAGGAACCGCCAGCGGAAGAACTGGCCGGGCTCGGCCTGCAGTTCGTCCAGGTTGTGGCCGCCGATGTAGACCGAGACCACGTCGGCCGACTCGCGCCGCACGCCGACCACCTGGAACCGGTGGCGGAGGGCGCTGCGCAGCGGGCGCACCACCCGGTACCAGAGCACCAGCACCCCGACCGAGGCGTACAGGGCCGACCAGGCGAACCGGGCCTTGAGATTCCCGGCGAACGAGTCGCCGTCGGCGAACTGGTGACTGAACGCCAGCGCGATGGCCAGGTAGGTGTAGAAGTGCAGGTAGTACCAGGTGTCGTAGGACATCTTGCGGCGGGCGGCGCGGGCCGAGACCAGCCCGATGCCGACGAACAGCAGGCCCGCCACCGTCGCCATCAGCACGTCCGGGTAGGACGTGAGCAGCGTGCCGGCCTCATTGATCAGGCCCTCGTGGGCGGTGATCGAGTAGCCCCAGGTGATCAGGACCGCGTGCGCGACGATGACGGTGACCACGTAGCGGCCGCCCATCGCGTGCCAGCGGGCCAGCCGGTCGGCCCCGACCCCGCGTTCCAGCGGTGGCAGCCGGGCCATCAGCGCGACCAGCACCACCACCCCGTAGCCGGCCAGCAGGCCGAGGATCCGGCCCGCCCCGGTCAGGTAGTCGCCGAGCCCGCGGATGGAGGGGGTGTCGCTCCACCACAGCGCGAGCACGGCCAGCAGGCCGGCCCCGATGATCGCCAGCACCACCTCCGGCGTGGCCCGGGACCGGGCCGGGGGCCGGTTCATCCCGTGCGACGGTTGCGGCGGCCGGGACCGCGGCAGTGGGCCCGACGGGTGCGGCGAACGGCCCGCAGCCGGGACAGTTCCTCGTTCAACCCCGAGCACGGCACTCCTCGGCATCGGTCAGGTCACGAATTGGCGTACACCTATTGGTACGGGTGCAAGTGCTCCGTGGACCCCGGGCCGCGCCAGGTGTAAGGGCTTGTTAATAAGTCCCGGGCGGACCCGCTAGCGTCCGGCCAGCTCAGCCACGACCGGGGCGAGCAGGCCGGCGAAGTCGGCCCCGAAGACGAAATAAGAGAAGCCGAATTCCTCCCGGCGCCGCTGGATCTCCTCGGCCGCCGCCTTGGGGTCGGCCGGCAGGATGGCGAGTGAGTCCATCGCCCGCAGGGCGGCCGGGTCGACGCCGGGGGGCGCCATGAACGCCGCCCGGCCGTCGCCGATCACCGCGACGTGCTGGGACAGCTCGATGTCACGGGTGAAGTGGAAATCGCGCAGCCTTCGGGTCACGTCGGTCCGGGACTCCTCCAGCGTCAGCGCGACCGTGGCCGTGTCGGCAACCTCGGCCGCCAGCGCCAGGGCCTTGGGGCCGCCGGCCGCCATCACCACCGGGGTGTGCAGGTCGGGGCCGTCCAGCTGGCGCAGCGCGTTCACGGCCTCCCGCACCTGAGCCAGCCGCTCGCCCGGCGGGACCACCGGCAGCCCCAGCTCGCGCAGCTCGTCCTCCATGCCCGGCCGGCCGGTGCCGATGCCCATCTCGAAGCGGCCCTCGGTGAGCACCGACAGCGAGTGCGATTCCCAGGCGGTGTGCCAGGGCGGCCGCAGCGGTGAGGCGTACACCCAGGTGCCCACCCGGATGTCGGCCAGCGCGGCCGCGGTGGCCAGGGTGGGGCCAGGAGCCGGCTGCCACTGCTGCACGTCGGGCATCAGCAGGGTCGAGTAGCCGCTGTCGGCGATCCGGCGCACGCGGTCCCGCCAGGCCGGCAGCCCGGTCTGGACCGGGGCGACGACCCCGAAGCGGAATGGTCTGGTCATTTCGGCTCCCTCGATCGTGGCAACAATCCATCAGACCTGGCGGCGCCCCGATAATCATCGCCACCCGCCGGACCGCCTCAACGATGCCCGCCAGCTTATTGGCGGAACAAATATTTGTTCATTTTGACCCTTTACGGCCTGCTAGACGGCTTCTACTGTCGAGGTATGGCAATGACGACGGTGAACGGGCTGGAGATCGCGTACGACATCATCGGCGACGGCGGGCAGACCTGGGCGCTGACGCCGGGCGGCCGATTCAGCAAGGACTACGGCGGGGTCCGCGAGCTGGCTCAGGGGCTGGCCGGCACCGGCCGCCGGGTGCTGATCTGGGACCGGCCGAACTGCGGGGCGTCCAGCGTCTCGTTCCAGGGGCCGACCGAGTCGGCCCTGCAGGCCGACACCCTGGCCGCGCTGATCCGGCAGCTGGAGCTGGGGCCGGCCGTGATCGCGGGCGGGTCGGGCGGTTCCCGGGTGTCGCTGATGACCGTGGCCCGCAACCCCGACATCGCCTCCGGGCTGGCGATGTGGTGGATCAGCGGCGGCGTCTTCGGCCTGATGGTGCTGGGCACCTACTACTGCGGCGGCTCGATCGAGGCGGCCTGGAAGTACGGCATGGAGCGGGTGGTCGAGCTGCCCGAGTGGCAGGAGGTGCTGGAGCGCAATCCGGGCAACCGGGAGCGGTTCCTGGCCCTGGACCGGCACCAGTTCATCAGCGATCTGGAGCGCTGGATGGCGGCCTACGCGCCGCCCACCTCCGGGCAGACCATCCCCGGCATCCCCGACGACGACATCCAGGCGATCTCGGTGCCGGCCATCGTGTTCCGCAGCGGCGCCAGCGACCCCGCCCACCCCCGGGCCACCTCCGAGGCGGTGGCGGCCCTGGTGCCGGGGGCCAAGCTGCTCGAGCCGCCGTGGGGCGACCGCGAGTGGGCCGAGCGTGGTGAGCGGCGCGACGAACCGGGCGAGTCGCTGTTCCTCAGCTGGCCCAAGCTGGTCCCTCAGCTGGCCGCCTTCGGCGACCAGATCGGCTGATGCGGACCGGCTGGTCCGGGTCGGCTAGTCCGGGTCGGGCCAGTTGGCGGGCAGCACGTCGCCGTCGGCCCCCATCGCCTCCTTGAGGCGCTGGTGAAAGCTCTGGTGCAGGTCAGGTCCCCAGGCGTACTCGCTGGGGACCCGGATCGCGCTGAGCAGGATCTCGCGCAGGTCGCGGGCGCGGCCGCCACCTTGGGCGAGCGGCAGCGCAGCCAGCGAGTACATCTGGTCGAGGGCGCCGAAGACCTCATTGGTCAGCAGCGGCAAGGTGCCGTAGAGTACCGCCGACTCCACGAAGTTCTCCCACCAGGTGGACGTGGCGCCGTCCTCGTCCGGGGCCTCGTCGCCGCCGAAGGCACGCCGCAGCCGGGTGCGGACCGCGGTGCTGACGGCCGGGTCGGAGTCCTCCAGGCCGCGCTGCCAGACCAGCGCGGCGTCGGCGTCGCGGCCGCGCAGCGGCAGCGTCCGGGCCAGCAGCTCGATGGCCAGCGGCATGACCCCGGCGTCGCCCGACTCACAGCCGCGCGAGAACGCGGCGATGGCCTGGTCGAGGTGTCCCATCCCCTCGGCGACGTGGTCGGCCGGGTCGGTCCCGGACTGGTCGGCCGGCCCGGCCAGCCGCTCCTCAGTGTCTTGCGGGGCGGGCGGTTCCGGCCCTTCGGCAGTCATGCCCGGAAGACTAGAGGGCAACGGCGCGCTCTGCCATATCGGGCCGGCAGCCGGTTACTCGAAGGCCTCCGGGGGCGGGCAGGCACACACCAGGTTGCGGTCTCCGTAGGCCTGGTCGATGCGGCGGACCGGTGGCCAGTACTTGGCCCGCCGGTCCGACGGAACCGGGTAGGCGGCCTCGGCCCGCTCGTAGGGGTGCTTCCACTCGGCGCCGAGCAGCATCTCGGCCGTGTGCGGGGCGTTCTTGAGCGGGTTGTCGTCCCGGTCGTAGTCGCCCGCCTCGACCCGCTCGATCTCCTGCCGGATGCTGATCATGGCCGCGCAGAACCGGTCCAGTTCGGCCAGGTCCTCACTCTCGGTCGGCTCGACCATCAGCGTGCCCGCGACCGGGAACGACATCGTCGGGGCGTGGAACCCGTAGTCGACCAGCCGCTTGGCCACGTCCTCGACCGTGATCCCGGTCTTGGCCGTGATCGGCCGCAGGTCGAGCACGCACTCGTGCGCGACGAGGCCTTCGCGGCCGGTGTAGAGCACCGGGAAGTGGCCGCTGAGCTGGCGGGCCACGTAGTTGGCGGCCAGCACCGCGACCTGGGTGGCGCGCCGCAGCCCGTCGGCCCCCATCATCGCGATGTAGGCCCAGGAGATCGGCAGGATGCCGGCCGAGCCGAACGGGGCGGCCGCGACCGGGCCGACCTGATGGCCGGGCAGGAACCCGGCCAGGTGGGCGCGGACCGCGACCGGCCCGACGCCGGGGCCGCCGCCGCCGTGCGGGATGCAGAACGTCTTGTGCAGGTTCAGGTGGGACACGTCGGCCCCGAAGGAGACCGGGGTGGCCAGCCCGACCAGCGCGTTGAGGTTGGCGCCGTCGATGTAGACCTGGCCGCCAGCCTCATGCACCGCGTCGCAGACCTGGCTCACGGTCTCCTCGTAGACGCCGTTGGTGGACGGGTAGGTGAGCATGATCCCCGCCACCTGGCCGCCGTGGGCCTCCAGCTTGGCCCGCAGGTCACCGAGGTCGATGGCACCGTCGGAGCCGCACTTGACCACGACCACCCGTAGCCCGGCCAGCACCGCGCTGGCCGCGTTGGTGCCGTGCGCGGACTCGGGGATCAGGCAGATGGTGCGGCCGGGCTCGTCGTTGGCCCGGTGGTAGGCGCGGATGGCCAGCAGCCCGGCCAGCTCGCCCTGGGAGCCAGCGTTGGGCTGCAGCGAGACCCGGTCGTAGCCGGTGATCGCGGCCAGCGCCGACTCCAGCCCGTCGATCAGCTCGGTGTAGCCGCGGGCCTGGTCGGCGGGGACGAACGGGTGCAGCGACGCGAACTCGGGCCAGCTGATCGGCTCCATCTCGGCCGCCGCGTTGAGCTTCATCGTGCAGGAGCCGAGCGGGATCATCGACCGGTCCAGCGCGATGTCGAAGTCCGACAGCTGCCGCAGGTAGCGCAGCAGCGCGGTCTCGCTGCGGTGCTGGTGGAACACCGGATGGGTGAGGAACTCGCCGTCCCGGGGCAGGCTCGCGGGCAGGCCGCCGAGCGGCCCGGCCGCCAGCCGGACGTGGCCGGGCGCCCGGTCCAGCAGCGCGGCCGCCACCTCGGTCAGCGCGGTCTCGCTGGTGGTCTCGTCGCAGGCGATCTGGATGGCGCCGTCGGCCGCCAGGTGGAGGTTGTAACCGGCCTCACGGGCCCGGGCCACGGCGTCGCCGGCCGACCCGGCGCCTTCCGGCAGCCTGACCCGGATGGTGTCGAAGAACTCCTCGCCGTCGATCTCCGCCCCCGCCGCCTGCAGCGTGGCCGCCAGCAGGCCGGCGCTGCGGTGGGCGTGCCGGGCGATGCCGGTCAGGCCGTCGGGGCCGTGGTAGATCGCGTAGGAGGCGGCGATCACGGCCGGCAGGACCTGGGCGGTGCAGATGTTGCTGGTGGCCTTTTCGCGGCGGATGTGCTGCTCGCGGGCCTGCAGCGCCAGCCGGTAGGCGGGCTTGCCGTCGGCGTCCAGGGAGACGCCGACGATCCGGCCGGGCAGCTGGCGGCGCAGCTTGTCGCGGACCGCGATGTAACCGGCGTGCGGCCCGCCGAACGCCATCGGCAGGCCGAACCGCTGGGTGCTGCCGACCGCGATGTCGGCCCCCAGCTCGCCCGGCGACCGCAGCAGGGTCAGCGCCAGCAGGTCGGCGGCGACCGCGGTCACCGCGCCACGGGCGGCAGCCGCCTCGATCGGCGGGGCCGGGTCGCGGACGGTGCCGGACGCACCCGGGTACTGGATCAGCACCCCGAACAGGTCACCGTCGGCCGGGGCGGCGATCGCCGCCGGGGTCAGCGCGGTCACCACCAGCTCGATGCCGAGCGGCTCGGCCCGGGTCCGCAGGACCTCGATCGTCTGCGGCAGGCAGTCCTCGTCGACCAGGAACACGTGGCCCCGGCCGGCCACCCGGCGGGCCAGCGTCATCGCCTCGGCGGCGGCGGTCGCCTCGTCCAGCAGCGAGGCCCCCGACACCGGTAGCCCGGTCAGGTCGGACACCATCGTCTGGAAGTTCAGCAGCATCTCCAGCCGGCCCTGGGAGATCTCCGGCTGGTAGGGCGTGTAGGCGGTGTACCAGCCCGGGTTCTCCAGCAGGTTGCGGCGGATGACGGGCGGGGTCACGGTGCCGTAGTAGCCGAGCCCGATCATCGAGGTGAGGACCTGGTTCTGGCTGGCCAGCCGGCGCAGCTCGGCCTGGGCGCCGGTCTCCGAGAGGGCCGGCGGCAGGTCAAGCGGATCGGCGGAGGCCGACGGGGGCAGGGCCGCCTCGGTCAGCTCGTCCAGGGTCGTGTACCCGACGGCCTCGAGCATCCGCCGCTGCTCGTCGGCTGACGGCCCGATGTGCCGCCGCGCGAATTCCACCATCCGGAGCCTCCTCGGGGGGTCCGGGGGGTCGTCCCCCCGGGCCAGCACTGCGGGCTACGGCGAAGGTGGCCGGAGGCCACCGAGCAGCGTAACCCGCCTCGGCTCCCCCTCTGTCACCCATGCGGCTTCAGAGTTGCCTGTTCCGTCCGGTCCTTGGTGCCTGAGAGGTTCCGGGGATGTGTTGCCCCTTCGGCGCCGCGCCCAGCGGGGGCGAGGACTCTCCCGGACGGTGTCGATGGCGTTCCCGAGTCTACCCACAATGATCCACCGATCGTGGGACCCAGCGCCCAGCGCTTCTTGCTGTTATCAGCCGGTCTTGCGGGCCCGGCGACGGCTGAGCTCGTCGGAGCCGACGGTGAGGAGGCCATCCTCGGCGCGGACGGCGGGCAGCTCGGCCAGGTTGCCTTCGACTTCCTGCCAGACGCGGCCGAGCGCGATACCGAACACGCCCTGACCGCCCGCGAGGAGATCGACCACTTCGTCGGGGGACGTGCACTCGTAGACGCTGACGCCGTCGCTCATCAGGGTGACCTGGGCCAGGTCGCGGGTGCCGCGGTCGCGGAGATGGTGCACGGCGGCGCGGATCTGCTGGAGCGAGATGCCGGTGTCGAGCAGGCGCTTGACCACCTTGAGCACCAGGATGTCGCGGAAGCTGTAGAGGCGCTGGGAGCCGGAGCCGTGGGCGCCGCGCACGCTCGGCTCGACCAGCCCGGTGCGCGCCCAGTAGTCGAGCTGGCGGTAGGTGATGCCAGCCGCATTGCAGGCGGTGGGGCCGCGATAGCCCGCGGTCTCGTCCAGCTCGTCTACATCGAGCGTGGCCGCGGCCTGCTCATCAGCGTCAAACAACGTGCCTTGCTCCTCGGCGTACGGGACTCCAGCCCGGGTCTTGCCCGGCTTGTCATCGCCCCTGGTTCCCGCCACGCCCACCTCCATCGCGAGCTGACCACCCTGGGTACGTCTCGAACCGTAAGCCGAGCCTGCTCACGGCGTCAACGATCCCGTACGGCGCGTCGCGACATTCCGTTTAAGTCAGGCAAACCCACCGGTACGACTACTTCCCGGCGAGTCCTGACTACCCCCGCTACCAGGGATAACACTGTCCCGGAACACCATGCTGTAAACGTTCAGCCAACGATCAGGTAGCGCGGCCGAAGTCCTCCGGCGAGATCGTGTCCAGAAACTCCCGGAACTTCTCTACTTCGTCTTCCTGCTCGTCGGGGATGGCCACGCCCGCCTCGTCGAGGATCTCCTCGGCCGCGAAAATCGACGCCCCGGTGCGCAGCGCCAGCGCGATTGAGTCCGACGGCCGGGCGCTGACCTCGGCACCGTTGGAGAATACGAGGTCGGCGTAGAAGATCCCGTCCCGCAGGGCGGTGATGTTGACCGTGCGGAGCTGGACGTTGAGCACATCCAGCACATCCCGGAACAGGTCATGGGTCAGCGGCCGGGGCGACACCATACCCTGCTGGGCGAAGGCGATCGCGGTTGCTTCCACCGCGCCGATCCAGATGGGCAAGTACCGGTCGCCCTGGGTTTCCTTGAGCAAGACGATAGGGCTGTTCGACGGCATCTCGACTCGGACGCCGACGACCTCCATCTGCCGCACTACAGCTCCATCCTCACGCGCCGTTGGCACACCATCGCTGGCTGGCCACTCCCTTTGTCAAGGTACACCCGCTATCGACTCGACGCGGAGCGCAGCCCACCCCCGACGCCGTCCTGCTGAGCGGCCGGAGCGGCGGCCGGCGGCACGATCACGCCGCCCGCCAGACCGGCCTCGTCGAGCCCGGACTCGACCAGGGCGGCGTGCAGCCACAGGCTCAGCGCGGCGATCTGCCAGGCGTCCTGGGCGGCCGCGGCCCGTGCGCCCGCGCCTCGTTGCCGCAGCTGAGGGCCGACGAGCTGTTCGGCCAGGGAGATGTCGCGTTCGGCGGCGGCCTTGATGCCACGCAGGTTGCGGGCGCCGACCCCGAACTTGGCGAGGGCGGCGCAGGCCCGGGCCACCTCCAGCGCGTCGGCGCCGTAGTGGCGGCCGGACCGGCGGATCAGGCCGTAGTCCTCGAGCTCGGCCAGCCGGTCGGGGTCGATGCCGGCCGCTTCCAGCAGTTCGGCCCGGGTCATCGCGGTGCTCCCGGCGGTACCGGCCTTTTCCGCATTTCCCGGATCAGGACCGGAACCGGGCTGCTGCCGGGCCGCCTCGTCGGCGGCCACCGCGGCCCCGAGCGCGGCCGCCAGCGTCTGCCGGACCGGGCCGCCGGTGCCGTTGAGGGCGTCCAGGCGCTCCTTGATGACCCGCAGCGGCAGGTACTCGTCGCGCTGGGCGGTGAGGATGTACCGGAGCCGCTCGACGTCGGCCAGCGCGAACTGGCGGTACCCGGACCGGGACCGGGCCGGCTCGATGAGGCCCTCGGCCTCCAGGAAGCGGATCTTCGAGGGACTGATGTCAGGAAACTCAGGCCGCAGCCGGGCCAGCACCTCGCCGATGTTCAGCGCGGCCGATTCCCGTGCCGCGGTCATGCGTAGTCCTGGGCGCCTCCGCCGCGGCGCTGGCCCTGAAGTCTCGGGTGCGTCATGAAGACGAGCCGGAACTTCCCGATCTGCACCTCGTCGCCGCTGAACAGCTCGGTCTCCTCGATGCGGTCGCGGTTGACGTAGGTGCCGTTCAGGCTGCCGACGTCACGCACCGTGAACCGGGTCCCGCTGCGGTAGAACTCCGCGTGCCGCCGGGACACCGTCACGTCGTCGAGGAAGATGTCGCTGTCCGGGTGACGGCCGGCGGTGGTCAGCTCGCTGTCCAGCAGGAACCGGCTGCCCGCGTTCGGTCCCCGCTGCACGATCAGCAGGGCGGAGTCGACCGGCAGGGCCTCGAGCATGGCCGGGTCGGCCAGTGGCTCCTCGTTGGGCTCCGCTTCCGGGGCCTGGCCCCGGTCGAGCGAGATGGTCGAGGTGGTCTCCCCCGGGCGGTCGGTGGTCCCGCGGACCAGTGGTGTGCCGCAGTTCGAGCAGAAGCGAGCGTCCTCCGGGTTCGGACGACCGCAACGCGTGCAGTAGACGCTGGCCACAGCTTCGCCAGGCCTCCCCTCCATGGACCAGTCCCAGTCATCCGGGGCCGCGTCCGGCTCTGGACCCTGCGCAGGAGGCACAGGTTCGTGGGATGAAGGTGCCCAGGTTACCGGGGCCGAAGGCTGCCGGTCCATGCGCCACGCGAACAGCCGTCGCCAGCTGAATCGACGCCACACCGCCGCTCCACCTCCGCCACACCCCGGCGCCCTGCCGGAACACGCCGGGCCAGGCGTACCTAGTCAATCCCCCACCATAGCGCGGCTGATGGCGGCGGAGGACCAATCGCGGTCGCTGCGACCGGCCTCACGATCAAGCGTTGACCAGGATGTTATCGACCGATTTAATGATTGGCTTCCTGACCAGCCGCTTTCGGGTTTCCGGGTCGTCTGCTCAGCGTTTGGCCCTGGTTTGCGCAGAGCTTAACTATTGGGCTTACTGACCGGGGCTCACTGAGTGGGCTCACTGGCCGGCCTGCTCGACCACGGCGGCCCAGTCGTCGAGCAGGGTCTGGGCGGTGTCGGCGTCGGTACCTTCGGCCCACAGGTGGGTGACCGCCTGGGCCGGGTCGGGCAGCACCAGCACCCAGCCGAGGTCGGGCTCGACCACCCGGACGCCGTCGGTGGTGTCGACCTCGCGGGTGCCGGCCGCCTCGACCACCGTCCGCATCACGCTGCCCTTGGCCGCCCAGGGGGTGGGGATCGAGCGCCGCAGCAGGTGCGCGTCGGGGATCCGGGCGTCGATCTGGCTCAGCGTCAGCCGGGTCCGCGCCACCAGCCCGATCAGGCGGGCGAAGGCGGCGATGCCGTCGACCGTGCGGGCGAACTCGGGCACCACGAAGCCGCCGCGGCCGTCGGCGGCGAAGATCACGTCCTCGCCCGCGGCCGCCTGGGTGAGCGCGTCCATCGAGGTCGGGGTCCAGTCGACCTCGACCCCGTGGAACCGGCAGACCTGCTCGGCGACCCGGGTGGTGGTGACCGGCAGCGCCACCCGGCCGGTCTTGCGCTCGGCCGCCACCAGGTCGAGCACGACCAGCAGGGCGCGCTCGTCGCTGACCATCTCACCCTTCTCGTCCACGATCCGGATCCGCTCGCCGACCGGGTCGAACCGGACCCCGAACGAGGCCCGCGAGGAGGACACCACCTCCGACAGCCGCTGCAGGCCGGCCCGGCGCTGGGCCACGGTCTCGGTCGGCGACACCTCGTCCAGCCGGTTGTTGATCGTGAGCACGTCGATGCCGATCCGGCCGAGCAGGTTCGGCAGCACCAGTGAGGTGGTGCCGCCGGCGCAGTCGGCCACCACCTTCATGCCGGTCTCCCGCACCGTGTTCATGTTCACGCAGCGCAGCAGTTCGCGGGTGTACCACTCCACCACCCGGGGCGGGTAGGTGAGCTCGGCGATCTCACCCGGGAACGCCCGCCGGAACTCCTGCCGGGAAAACACCCGCTCGAGCTTGCGCTGGGCCGCCTGGGACAGCTCAGCGCCGCGTTCGTCCAGGAAGATGATGTCGATCGACTGCGGGTCACCGGGGGTGGTGCGCAGCGCCACCCCGCCGCTGTAGTCGGTCCGCTCGGTCTCGAACCGGGCCACCGGCAGCGGCTGGGCCTCCAGGTCGACCACGTTGATGGCGCTGGCGTTCAGCGCCCCCTGCACCGCCCGCTTGAACGTGCGGGCCGCCCGGGACACGTCCCGGGAGGTGGTGACGGTCGAGCCCTTCTTCAGCGTGGTCGCGTAGGCGCTGGCCAGCCGGACGCACAGCTCGGGGGTGACCTCCACGTTGATCAGGCCGGACACGCCGCGCTGGCCGAACAGGGTACGGCTGCCGCGGGACTCCCAGATCACGCTGTTGTTGACGACCGCGCCCGCTTCGATCGTCTTGAAGGGGTAGACCTTGACCGAGGCGGACAGGTAGGCCTCGGGCTCGATCACGCACTCGTCGCCCACGACGGCCGACTCCTCGATCCGCGCCAGCCGCATGACGTCGGTGTTCTTGCCGATCACGCAGCCGCGCAGGGTCGCCCCCTGGCCCACGTAGACGTTGTTGTGGACCACCGCGCGGTGCAGGAACGCGCCCTCCTTGACCACCACGTTGCTGCCGATGACGGTGTACTCGCGCAGGTTGGCGCCGGCTTCGATCTTGGCGTAGTCGCCGATGCAGAGCGGGCCGGTCAGCACCGCCTCCGGGTCGACCTCGGCCCCCTCGGCGACCCAGACCCCGGGTGAGACCTCGAACCCGTCGATGTCGGCCTCGACCCGGCCGGCCAGCACGTCGGCCTGGGCCTTGAGGTAGCTCTCGTGGGTGCCGACGTCCTCCCAGTAGCCGTCGGAGATGTAGCCGAACAGCGGCGCCCCCCGCTTGAGCAGGGCCGGGAACACGTCGCCGGACCAGTCGACCGACTCACCGGGCGGCACCTCGGCCAGCACCTCGGGCTCCATCACGTAGATACCGGTGTTCACGGTGTCGGAGAACACCTGGCCCCAGGTCGGCTTCTCCAGGAACCGCTGGATCCGTCCGTCCTCGTCGGCGATCACGATGCCGAACTCGAGCGGGTCCGGGACCCGGGTCAGGCCCACGGTCACCAGCGCGCCTTGTTCTTTGTGAAAACGGACCATCGCGCTGAGGTCGATGTCGGTGAGGGCGTCACCGGAGATGACCAGGAACGGCTCGTCGCGCAGGGCGTCCTCGGCGTTCTTGACGCTGCCCGCGGTGCCGAGCGGCATCTCCTCGGTCGCGTACTGCAGGTTCATGCCGAAGTCTTCGCCGTCGGCGAAGTAGTTACGGACGAGCGCGGCGAGGAACTGGACGGTCACCACGGTGTCGGTGAACCCGTGCCGGCGCAACAGCCCGAGCACGTGTTCCATGATCGGCCGGTTGGCCACGGGCAGCAGTGGCTTGGGCTGGTTGGCGGTCATCGGGCGCAGCCGCGTCCCTTCGCCGCCTGCCATCACGACAGCCTTCAAGGCTTACGCCGCTCCCTCCGAAGTGTGCGGTGTCCCGTCGTCAGGGCTCGGGTCGGCTAGCACGGTCAGGCGGCCGGTGATCAGGTCGCGGGCCTGGACCAGGTAGAGGGCGGCCGCCCACCAGTACAACGCGGTGCCCCAGATGGCGAACGCCCACCCGATGATCCGGGTGACCTCACCCAGGTTCCCCGCATACGTTCCGAGGAGCAGCAACGGAAATGCGTATAGAAGGCAAAGAGTAGCTGTTTTCCCCACAAAACTAACCTGGAGGGTGCCGAAGCCCACTTTCCGTTTCAGGAGCGCGAGGGCGCCGGCCACCATCAGCTCGCGCACCGCCAGCAGCGCTACCAGCCACCACGGGATGATGTTGCGGATGGCCAGCGCGATCAGGGTGGCCGCGATGTACAGCCGGTCGGCGGCCGGGTCGAGCGCCTCCCCCAGCCGGCTCTGCTGGTTGAATGCCCGCGCGATCTTTCCGTCCAGCCAGTCGGTGGCGGCCGAGGCGATCAGCACCGCCACCGCCCAGGCGTTCAGGTGCGGGCCGAGCACCAGCCAGAGAAAGAGGGGCACGCCGAGCAGGCGGAGGACGCTGAGGCCGTTGGGAACGGTGAGGATGCGGTCACGATTATCGGCGGGAGCGGGGCCGGAGTGCGCGGGCGGGGCGGCTGGCCCGGGGCGGCCCGAGCCGGGGAGGGATGGGTCGTCCGCTGCGGAAAGACCGGTTCCGGGCGCGTCGTCGCCGCTCCCTCTGCCGCCCCCACGGATCTGGCCCACGCCGAGACCTTACCTGCCGCCCCGCCCCGGATCCCCGCCCGGCGTGGCCGCATCCACTCTTCCTCACCCAACGTGACCGCAAATGTTCACGCTCTGGCCGCTGTCTGTTTCGTGAGGTTCTCGGCGCCAGTGGCCGGTTAGCGCGGGTGATAGACGGTGAGGTCGAAGGCGGCCGTGACCGGGAGGGGGCTGGGGAGGGTGGCCAGGTGGCGGGCGGTCGCGGCCGGGTCGGTGTGGTGGGCGGAGGGGCCCATGGCGATGAGGGCGGCGGCCTCGGGGTGGGTCAGCCGGAGCGGGATCGTGAGGGAGCGGCGCTCGGACTGGCTGAAATAGGGGCCGAGGGTGGCGGCCAGGCGGCTGTCCTTTTGCTCGTCGACGGTCAGCAGGGCGGCCGGGGCGATCAGCTCGGCCAGGTGAGACTCGGCCGGGGTGACGACGATGAGGGTGCCGCCCGGGCGCAGGACCCGGTGGAACTCGGGGGCGTTGCGGGGGGCGAACACGTTGAGGATGAGCGAGGCGGCGCCGGAGCGGACCGGGAAGGGCTGCCAGGTGTCCCAGGCGATGGCGCCGATGCGGGGCGCGGCCCGGGCGGCGCGGCGCAGAGCCCGGGAGGAGATGTCCAGGGCGACGCCAACCGGACCGGGGCCGGGTCTGGACCGGAGCGCGTCCAGCACGGCGGCCAGGTAGTAACCGGTCCCCGCCCCAGCGTCCAGCACCACGTCCGGTTCGGCCACGGACGCCAGGGCGGCCAGCGCCGCCGCCAGCGGGTGATAGTGGCCGGTCTCCAGGAAGGCGGCGCGGGCGGCGACCATGTCCGGCGTGTCGGCGGTGCCGGGGCGGGCGCCGCCCGGCATCAGGTTGACGTAGCCCTGGCGGGCGACGTCGAAGGTGTGACCGTTCGTACAGCGCAGGGCCGCTCCGGCCAGCGCGACGTCAGCCCCGCAGACCGGGCAGATCAGCAGGCCGGCGACGTCGTCGAGCACCTGGGGCTCAGTCGCCCCACACGTCGCGGGCGACGTCGACGATCAGGCGGAGCTTGGCGACCTCCTCGTCGTAGCTGAGCACGTTGCCCTCGACGGTGGAGGAGAACCCGCACTGGGGTGACAGGCACAGCTGGTCCAGCGGCACGTAGTGGGACGCCTCGTCGATGCGCCGCTTGAGCTGGTCGGGGTCCTCAAGCTGGCCGCTCTTGGTGGTGACCAGGCCGAGCACGACCATCTTGCCCTTGGGCACGAACCGCAGCGGCTCGAACCCGCCCGAGCGGGCGTCGTCGTACTCGAGGAAGAACCCGTCCACGTTGAGCTCGCTGAACAGCGCCTCGGCGACGAAGTCGTAGCTGCCCTCGGCCGCCCACGAGGACCGGAAGTTGCCGCGGCACATGTGGGTGGTGACGGCCATCCCGTCCGGCTTGGCCGCCAGCGCGTCGTTGATCTGCTTGATGTAGCGCAGGTGCAGGTGGTCGGCGTCCTCGCCGCGGCCGGCGATCTCGGCCCGCTGGGCCGGGTCGTTCAGGTAGGCCAGGCTGGTGTCGTCGAACTGCAGGTACTGGCAGCCCAGCTCGCCCAGGCGGCGCACCTGCTCGGCGTAGGCGGCCGCCAGGTCGGACCAGAACTCCTCGATGTCGGGGTACACGCTCGGGTCGATCGCGGCTGGGCCGCCCCGGTAGTGCACCATGTTCGGCGACGGGATCGTGAGCTTGGGCACGGCCGTCTTGACCTGCGACTGCAGGTAACGGAAGGCGTCTTCAAAGATCGTCTGGTCCAGCCGGACCTTGCTGTCGATCCGCAGCGCGGCGAACCGGGCCTCCAGTTCGCCGCTGGCGGTGCGGAACTTGACCGCGATGTTCCCGGGCACCTTGGAGATCCCGCCCAGGCTGTAGATGAAGTCCATGTGCCAGGACGCCCGGCGGAACTCGCCGTCGGTGGCGGACTGCAGGCCGACCTCCTCCTGCATGGCCACCACGTCGGTGATCGCCTCGTCCTCGGCCGCCCGCAGGTCATCGGCGGACAGGCTCCCGGCTGCGAACTGCTCCCGGGCCTGCAGCAGGCGGGGCGGGCGCAGGAGGCTTCCCACGTGGTCGGCACGGAACGGCGGTGTGGCGCGCATCGGACCCCTTTCAGGCGGGCTGGCTGGCTTCTCGGTCCTGGCGGGCGGGCGAGCGGTCCGGCTCGCCCCCGGCGGCCGGCTGGCGCCAGACCCGCCAGGCGATGAACGCCAGCAGGAACAGCAGGGCCAGGCCGGCCAGGATGTAGGCGTTCCCGGTCAGTAGCTCGTGCCCGTACCAGTGGTACTCAACGTACGAGGGCCGGTCGCCGCGCTGGTAATAGGTGAGCGGATCGGTCTGCGGCGGCTGCCAGATGATGCCGAGCGAGAACGCGCCCAGGTCGGTCGGCTCACTCCACAAGCTGCCGGGCCAGGCGCCGAACAGCGCGACCAGCCCCACCCCGACGGCCGCGAAGAAGGCCGCCCGCAGGCGCGCGGTCCGCCAGGCGCGGACCGCGTAGTGGCCGGCCACCGCGGCCCCCGGGGCGATCCACACCCAGTGGTGGTCCCAGCTGATCGGGGATAGCAGCAGGCCGGTCAGGGCGGCGGTCAGCAGCCCGGCCATCTGGTACCCGCGGCGGTCGAGCACGGCCGCGGTGACCAACCCGATGACGCCGCAGATGACCGCGGCCACCGCCCATTCCTTGCCCGACCCGGAGATGCTGCCGGACAGCCGGGCGATCAGGCCGCGCAGCGACTGGTTGCCGGACCAGGCGGTGAACCCGGTCCGCCCGCCCTGGTAGAACAGCCCGTCGAACCACCACTTGACGGAGGCGTGCCGCTGGATCCCGAAGCCGACCAGCACCGTGAACGCGAACCCGGCGGTGGCCATCGCCGCCTGCCGGAACTTGCGGGCCAGCAGCAGGTAGGGGATGAATACCAGCGGGACCAGCTTGATGCCGGCCGCGATGCCGACGCCGAAGCCCTTCCACCAGCGGCTGCGGGCGGTGTCGGGCTGGGTCAGGTCCCAGATGATCAGGGCCATCAGCACCAGGTTGACCTGGCCCAGGTACAAGGTGCGGACGACCGGCTCGGTCCAGAACACCAGCCCGGCCGCCAGCAGGGTGGCGCCCGCGCGGACGGTGCGGTTGTCGTAGCCGAGGCCGCGGAAGGTGTACCAGAGCGCCGCCGCCAGGGCCACGATGTTGACCGCGACCGACAGCTTGGGCAGCACCCCCCAGGGGATGAACGACACCAGGGCGAACACGATCGCCGCGAACGGGGTGTAGGTGAACTTGAGGCCCAGGTTGCCGTAGCCGCCCCACTGGTAGAGCGGCGCGTAGACCTTGGGGTTGAAGTCGGGCCGGATCCCGCGGACGATCAGCCCGCCCGACCGGTACACGGCCAGGTCGACCGGATCCAGCGTCCAGCTGGCCGGGTGGATCACCGCGTAGACCACGTACAGGGCAAGGGCCAGGACGAATGTGCCCGCGCCGGCGGCCAGCACGGTGCGGGCGGGGACCGACTTCACCCGGCAACCCTACCGTTTGGCGGCAGCGTGCGCCGGGGCTGCTACGACATGCGATAGTGGAAGCGCAGAACCGTGATGTCAGACCGCGCATTGGCTTGGCGCGGCGGGAGGTGAACCGGCTATCAGCGGAGTGCAGCAGCTGGTCTTTTCCGGCCCGCTGATCCTGGCCGTGCCGATCGCCGCCGCCGCGGGCGCGATCACCTTCATCTCTCCCTGCTGCCTGCCGCTGGTCCCCGGCTACCTGGCCTACGCGACCGGGATGTCGGGCGCCGACGGGCAGGAGTCCAGCGCCCGGCAGGCCGCCCCGGACCAGGCGGCCGCGGCCGAAGCGGCCGGCGGGGGCACGGTGGTGGCGACCGCGACGACAGTGACGACGGCCGGCCCGGCCCGGCCCAGCCGGGGCCGCACGCTGGCGGGCACGATGCTGTTCGTCCTCGGCTTCTCGGCCCTGTTCGCCACCTACGGGGCGGCGTCCGGCAGCCTCGGCGGCAGCGTGCTGGCCCACCACCAGACCGGCGTCACCCAGGTCCTGGGAGCGATCACGATCGGGCTCGGCCTGCTGTTCGCCGGCCTGCTGGACCGGTTCTCGTTCGCGGGCCGGGTGCTGCGCCCGTCGCTGCGGCCGCGGGCCGGGCTGGCGGGGGCGCCGCTGCTGGGCGTGATGTTCGGGCTGGGCTGGACGCCGTGCATCGGCCCGACGCTGGCGACCGTGCTGGCCCTGTCGACCACCACCGGGACCGCCGCCCGGGGCGCCTTCCTGGCCTTCGTGTACGGCCTCGGCCTGGGCATCCCGTTCCTGATCGTGTCGGTGGCGTTCCAGCGCAGCATGCGGGTGTTCGGCTACGCCCGGCGGCACGCGCGGCTGGTGACCAGGATCGGCGGGGCGCTGCTGGTCGTGGTGGGCGTGCTCGAAGTGTCGGGCGCCTGGGCCTCGGCCATGACCTGGCTGAAGATCCACTGGATCGGCGGCTACCAGCCCCCGCTGTAGGGGAAGGCCGGACCGCCGGCCGGGGGAAGCCGGTTACCGGCGGACGGTGCCCGCCGCCGGGTTGCGGCCGCCGGTCCCGCCGCGCTGCTTCTTCATGCCGCGCCCGTTGGCCACCGGCTTGGCCTCGGCCGCGGCGGCCGGGGTGGCCGCCGCCACCAGCGCCTGCAGCAACCGCAGGTCGTCGCCCTCTTCGGGGTGCCACTGGACCCCGATGACGAACCGCGGGCCGGGCAGCTCGAGCGCCTCGATGACCTGGTCGTCGGCCCAGGCCACGGTGGTCAGGCCCGCGCCCGGCTGCTGGACGGCCTGATGGTGGCGGGCCGGCACCCGGGCCTTGCCGCCCAGCAGTCTCCCGAGCGTGCTGTTGGCGTTGAGGTTCACGTCGTGCTGGCTCATCCTGGCGGCGCCGGCCGCGTGCCCGGTGTGGCCGACCGCCTCGGGCAGATCCTGGATCAGGGTGCCGCCGCGGGCCACGTTGAGCACGTGCAGGCCGCGGCCGATGGCCAGGACCGGCAGGTCGGCCTCGATCGCTGCCTGCACCAGGGCCAGTTCGAACCGGTCGCGGCGGCGGTCGGGAGCGTCGGTCTGATCGTGCGGCAGCGCCTCGTACAGGACCGGGTTGACGTCGGTCCCGCCGGTTAGCAGCAGCCCGTCCAGCCCGGCGACCAGCACGGCCACGCTCTCGGGCGGCACCGGCGGCAGGATGACCGGGGTGCCACCGGCCCGCTCGACCGCGCGGGTGTAGGTGAGCGGGGACAGCACGGCCTCACGAACCCAGTCGCCCCAGTGCGCGGCCTCGAGCTGACCGGTGATCCCAATGAGCGGGCGGGCCATGCACCCCTCCTGCGGTGTTGGTCGCGAATGTCCGACTGGTCGCGTAAACCGTGAACGTTCCGCTGCCCATCATGGTCCATTGGCACGCCCCGGGGTCAACGGCTTGACAAAGTTCACCTCCAAGCCGGCTGCGGTCCGGCCGGCCTGGGACTTCTCGCTGCGGGCGGCTGCCCGCCACCGGCCCGCCACCGGCCCGGTGGAAATCCGCATCCGGCCTGCAAGCACGCCAATCGGGCTAAACCATTTAATACAGTCATTGCTTTTGTGGAACCAAATCCAAAATCAACCTTTTAGTTAAATGATCAATGGTCCGGACCAGCGGTGTTATCGATGTCACATGATGTTTTACCTGACTAATAGGCGCTGATTCCGGATACTCTGGGGATGTTAAGGCTGGCTTTGCCGGTATCTGTTGTAATTGCTGACGCCATTGGGTAGGGGATCGAAGTGATGGCATCTTCCGATGGCGGACGCGGGCGGCCGGGGACGGCCGGCGGCCCGGGCGGCGTCCGCCTCCCCGCCGGGCGCGCCCCGGAAGGCCACCCGACCTCCCGGAACAGCACATCGCAGGGCGCCTCGGCGGCCGACCGGGCGCAGCTCTTCTTCAGCGCCGACCCGGCCGAGGGCACGGCGCCGGTGCCGCCCGGCCATCCGCTGAGCCGCCTGTTCGCCGCCATCGAACCGGTTTCCGATTCGGCGATGACTTATTTTTACGGTCACCTGTTCGCGATCGAGCCGCAGATCCGGGCGATGTTCCCGCCGGCCATGGACACCCAGCGGAAAAGGTTTTATCAGGCGCTGACCCGCATCGCCGCCAGCGGGGACGGCGACGCCCTGGCCGGTTATCTGGAAGGGCTGGGCCGGGCGCACCGTAAATTCGGGGTACAGAAAGATCATTTCGACGCGTTCGCCCAGGCGCTGGCGGCCACCTGGCAGCGGTACGCCCCGGACGCCTGGGCCGGCGCGGCGGTCGAGTGGGACGACCTCTTCCACCGGGTCAGCCGGGCGATGGTGGCGGCCGCCGACCGGGACGCGGAGCAGTCGCCGCCGTGGTGGCTGGCCGAGATCGTCGCCCACGAGGTCCGCGCGCCCGGCCTGGCGGTGCTGACGCTGCTGCCCAGCCAGCCGGTACCGTTCCAGCCGGGCCAGCACATCAGCATCCAGACGCCGCGCTGGCCCCGGCTGTGGCGCACCTACTCGGTGGCCAATGCGCCCCGCGACGATGACACCCTCACCCTGCACGTCCGCGCGGTCCCCGGCGGCCTGGTGAGCGCGGCGCTGGTGCACCACGGAGGCGTCGGTGACACGTTGCTGCTGGGGGCGGCCGACGGCACGATGACGGCCGACACCAGTTCGGGCCGGGACGTGCTGTGCCTGGCCGGCGGGACCGGGCTGGCCCCGGTCAAGGCGATCGTCGAGGCCCTGGTCAAGGTGCCCGGCGCCCGCCCGGAGCGTGAGATCGTGCTCTACCACGGCGCCCGGCACGAGGCCGGCCTGTACGACCTGCCCGACCTGCGGCACCTGGAGCGCAACCACCCGTGGCTGCAGGTCATCCCGGTCGTCTCCGAGGAGGCGGCGCCGGACGCCATCTTCGGCTCGATCCCCGACGTGGTCGGCCTGGCCAACTGGCAGGACCGCGACATCTACGTGGCCGGTCCGGACGACATGATCGCCCGCACGGTCACCGAGCTGAAGGACCGCGGCGCTCCCGAGGAGCGCCTGCACTACGACTGCCCAATGTTTTAGCCAGCAGGGTTCTGAACCGCGGGCCGGCCGGTCAGACCTTGCGCCAGCCGGGGACCCAGGCGCCGTCGGCGGTGACCTCGTAGTCGCCGAACAGGGCCGGCGCCTCGGCTCGCATCAGCTCGCCGATCTTGTTGAACACCAGGCGGATCTCTTCCTCGGCGCCGGGATCGGTGCGGGCCTCGATCGTGTGCCGCAGCGTCCGCACGTTGGCCGTCCACACGATCCCGGTCGCCACCCCGTCCGGGGCGAACCGGCGCATGAACGACGTCTTGTGCTTCTTCTCGTGCATCTTGACGCCGTCGTCGTCCAGCCCGAAATGCTCGGCCATCCAGCGCTGGAAGGCTTCCATCTCGTTCAGCAGCGACCCGGCCCGCTTCATCAGCTCCTCGTCCTCGCGGGCCCACTCGGGGAACCAGAACGGGATGTCGGCCAGCCGGACGAAGCGCAGCGACTCCTGGGACACCGCGGTGCCCGGCCGGTGCCGGACCAGTTCATGGGTGAACACCCGGCTCACGTTGTGCAGCACGAACGTGAAGCTGATGTGCTCGAGCACCGAACCATGCGCCTGGGCCAGGATGTTCTGCAGGTAGACGACCTGGTCGTCGCGGACCCGCTTGACGTTCGGGTTGAGCCCGGGCTCCCAGGACCGGTAACACATCTTGCCCGCGAACTCGGCCAGGTTCTGCGCGTCGTTGTCGAGCTGGTCGCGGTCCAGCCGCTCCAGCCAGCTGCTGCCGCCCACCTCGGCCAGGTACTCGGCGATCATGTCGTAGTCGAGCTGCGGCCGCGCCACCAGCCGGATCTCGGGCTCCACGCTCCTCATGTCACAGCACTCTAACGACCAACCGGCCCGCTAGCTGGGGAAGACACTCGTTCCCGGCACAGCCGCAGCACGTTGGCGATGACTTGGTGCCCGGCCCGGCCGGTGGCGGTGAGGATGGACTCCGGGTGGAACTGCACCGCCCAGCGGCCGGCGGCCGGGTCCTCGATCGCCATCACCACCCCGTCGGGGGTGACCGCGGTGACCTCGAAGTCGCCCTTGACCTGCTCGGCGCGCGCGTAGATGGAGTGGTAGCGGGCCCCGGTGAACTCGGCCGGGAGGCCGTCCAGCAGCCGCCCGCCCTGGACCTGGACCTGGCCCGGCTTGCCGTGGGCGGGCTCGGTCAGCAGCGCCAGCTCGCCCCCGGCGTGCTCGACCATGGCCTGCAGGCCCAGGCAGACGCCGAACGCGGGCAGCCCGCGGCCGTCCAGTTCGGACAGCAGGGCGTCGCAGCCGAAGTCGGACGGGCGGCCGGGGCCCGGTGACAGCACCACCAGATCAGGCCGGTACTGGTCCAGCAGCGACGGCGGGAAACCGGCCCGCAGCGTGGTCACCTCGGCGCCCTGCTGCCGGAAGTAGTCGGCCAGCGTGTGCACGAACGAGTCCTGATGGTCGACCAGCAGGATGTGCAGGCCGGTCCCGGGCCAGACCTCAGCCGCGCCGGGCTCGGCCGCGGCCGGGGCCGCCGGCCGTTCGGAGTCTTTCAGGGTTTCCATCAGCGCCCGCGCCTTGATCTGGGTCTCGTGTTCCTCGGCGGCCGGGTCGGAATCGAACAGCAGCGTCGCCCCGGCCCGGACAGCGGCGACCCCGTCGCGGATGTGGGCGGTGCGCAGGGTCAGCCCGGTGTTCATGCCGCCGTCGAACCCGATCGCGCCGACCGCCCCGCCGTACCAGCGCCGGGGGGTGGCCTCGTGGTCCTCGATGAACTGCATGGCCCAGGTCTTGGGGGCGCCGGTCACGGTCACCGCCCACATGTGGGTGAGGAAGGCGTCGAGCGCGTCGAACCCGGGCTTCAGGCGGCCCTCGACGTGGTCGACGGTGTGGATCAGCCGGCTGTACATCTCGATCTGGCGGCGGCCGATGACCTGGACGGTGCCCGGCACACAGACCCGCGACTTGTCGTTGCGGTCCACGTCGGTGCACATGGTCAGCTCGGACTCCTCCTTGGCCGAGTCGAGCAGGGTGCGGATGTTCTCGGCGTCCTCCAGCGGGCCGGCCCCGCGCGCGATCGTGCCGGAGATCGGGCAGGTCTCGACCCGGTTCCCGGTCACCCGCACATACATCTCGGGCGAGGCGCCGACCAGGTACTCGCCCTGGCCGAGGTTGAACATGAACTCGTAGGGGGCCGGGTTGCGGTGCCGCAGTTGCTCGTAGAAGGCGGACGGCTGGGCGCAGCGGCCGTAGAACACGTGCCCGGGCACCACCTCGAACAGGTCACCGCGGGCGAACTTCTCGCGCGCCTCCGCCACCACCCGTGCGTAGGAGCCCGGCTCAGGCTGGGCGGGTAGCTCGGCCGCCGCGGCCGCGGTGACCGGGGTGGTGCGCTCGGTCAGCCGGGGCAGGCCCGCGGTGGAGGCGCCGCCGACGGTGAAGTCGTAGGCGAACCGGGTGGCCTGCTCGCGCTTGCGGTCGAGCACGAAGATCTCATCGGGCAGGTGCAGCACCAGGTCACGCTGGTCGGCGGGCCGCTCCAGCCTCGTGCGGACCGGCTCGAACTGGAAGGCCAGGTCGTAGCCGAACGCCCCGTAGAGGCCGAGGGTCGGGTCCGGGCCGCCGAACGCGGCGATGACCTCGCGCAGCGCGCTGAACACGGTCGGCCGGCGGCTGCGCTCCTCCTCGGTGTAGGCGCGGTCGGGCTCGGGGATCTCGACCGCCACGTCGGCCGCCGGTCCCCCGGGCTCGGTCACCGGCGTGCCGGCCCGCTGCAGGGCGGCCGCGATCACCGGCAGCACCACCCGGCCGCGGTCGTTCAGGGCGCGGGCGCCGATCCGGCGGCCGCGGGCCACGATCTCCACGCACGGGTCGACGTAGGCGGTGTGCCAGCGGGTGTACCGGCCCGGGTACTCCATGCCCGAGCTGAGCACGCCACCACGCCGGTCGTCGACCGCGCGGGCGATCTCGGCCAGCCGGGCCGGGTCGAACGGCCCGGCGGTACGGGTGACCCGCACGCCGCCGCTGGTCTCGAAGTCGGTTCGCACGTCAGCGTTCTCGTCCACGTCGGTACCTTTGTCCGGGCCCAGCCACGGCGGGAACAAAAAACGACCGCCAGGCACGGGCGGTCGTCATGATCAACGAGCAATCGGCAACGCCGCCGGTAAGCGGCGCCACCACTGCAAGCTCGTCGTTCGCATGCAGCGACCCTACCGGACCGGAGCCGGGCACCGCCACACCGCGACGAGCCCGCCCGCCCGGGCCAGGCTAGGGTCGGCTGCGTGCGCGGCAGTGATCAGGGGAAGAGACATCCCTCATGAGCAGGGATCCGCGCACGGCCCTGGGCGCCTGGTTCCGGTCCAGCCGCCGGATGCTGGTGGCCGAGCTGAGCCACGGTGGCTGGCTGAACTTCGGCCCGTTCCGCTGGGACGCGGTCGACGTGCCGCGGGCGGTGCGGGCCGGGATCGGGATGGTCACCCCGCTGGCGATCGGGCTGGCCACCGGGCACCTGGAGTACGGCGTGTTCGCGGCGCTGGGCGCCCAGCCGGCCGGCATCGTCTCGTTCCAGGGCGCGTCCCGGACCCGGCTCAGCGCGGTCACGCTGGCGGCCCTGGGCATGGCCGTGTCGACCTGGATCGGCGGGGTGGCCGCCTGGACCAGCGGCTGGCTGCTGTTCCCGGCCGTGCTGGTGTTCAGCTACCTGGCCGGGCTGCTGGCGGTGCTCGGCCAGCGGTTCGGCGTGGTCGGCCTGCAGTGGGCGATCCAGCTGGTCATCGCCAGCGCGATCCCGCTGGCGCCCGGGGACGCACTGGTCCGGGCCGGTCTGGTGCTGGCGGGCGGCCTGTGGCAGGGCGTGCTGGTCATCGCCAGCTGGGCGGTCATTCGCAGCGGGCGGGAACGGGCGTCGCTGGAGACCGGCTACCGGGCGCTGGCCCGGTACGCCGAGGACGCCTGCCGCCGGCCGCCGGAGAGCCCGGCGGCCGCCACCGGGTCGGCGCCCGGGGCGGCCGCCACCTCGGTGCCGCCGCTGACGTTCGACACCGCCGCCATCGCCGACCCCAACCCGCTGCTGCGGGCCCAGGAGCGCTACCGCTTCCTGCTGCTGCTCGAACAGGCCGAGCGGATCCGGGTCAGCCTGGCCGCGGTGGCCCGCTACGGCTCCCAGTGCGAGCTGCTGGAACCGGTCAGCCGGGTGCTGGACGGGCTGGCCGACGCGCTCGACGCTGCCCGCGACCACGCCCGCCGGGCGGCCGAGCTGGAGCAGATGGTGGCCGCGATCCAGCTGCCCGCGGGCGCGCCCTGGCGGTGGGCGGGCGCGACCCTGCTCGGCGAGCTGCGGGGTGCGGTCCGGATCCTCCGGCGGCTGGACGAACGCGACGTCGGGCCGACCCCGGACCCACCGCCGACCGGCCGCCGCCGGTGGTCGATCTGGCGGGCCAAGGTGCGGTCGGCGGCCGAGAACCTGACCGCCGCGGCCGGGACCGAGACCGAGGCCGGGCGGCACGCGCTGCGGCTGGCGGTGGTGGCCGGGATCGGGGAGATCATCGCCCAGGCGTCCGGGCTGCCGCACGGCTACTGGATCGTGCTGACCGCCCTGATCGTGCTGCGGCCGGACTATGCGTCGACGATCTTCCGCGGCGTGCAGCGGGCGGCCGGCACGGTCGTCGGGGCCGGGCTGGGGCTGGCCACCGCGCTGCTGCTGCACGTCGGGCCGGGCGTGCTGGTGGCGGTGGTGGGGGTGACGATGACGGTGTCGTACGCGGTCTTCGCGGTGAACTACCTGCTGTTCGCGGTGTTCTTGACCGACTTCGTGGTCACCTTGCTGGCATTGCTGGGCCAGACCGCCGAGCAGACCGTGGTGGCCCGGCTGATCGGCACCGGCATCGGCGCGGCGCTGGCGCTGATCGGCTACCTGGCCTGGCCGTCCTGGGAAGGCGAGTCGGCCCAGCAGAAACTGGCCCGGCTGTTCGAGACCCAGGCCCAGTTCTGCTCGCTGCTGCTGCGCGCCTACGTGCGGCCCGACCCGCCCGACCGGGGCGCCATCGCGGCCGCCGCCCGGACCGCCCGCCGGGCCCGCACCGACGCCGAGGCCTCGGCCGACCGGCTGGCCGACGAACCACCCCAGCCTCCGCTGACGGCCCGGCTGGCGTACGGGCTGACCGGCATCGGGCGGCGGCTGGCGCACGTCTCGCTGACCCTGAACGCGGCCCTCGAGAGCACCCATCCCGGCCGTGACCGGCCCGCCGCGCAGCCGCCCGACCACGCGGTCAAGGCGGTCGACGAGTTCGCCGACGGGGTCGACGCGGCCGCCCGGGTGATCGCCGGCTCGCTCCGCAGCCTGCGGCCGCCGGCCGACATGCCGCCGCTCCGGGAACTCCAGTCAGCCTTGTACCAGGAAGTCACCGACGACGGGCAGGCCGCCGCCCACGGCGCTCCCCCGCTGGGTACCGCCGACCTGGACACCGTCCTGGTCAGCGTGACCGACGAGTACACCGACGCCTTCGCCACCGCCGCCGACGTGCTCCGCCAGCGGCTGGGGGGTGAGCCGCCCCCGCCGTCAAATGTCGCTGGATCGTGACCGCACGGCCCTTTCGAACATTTTAATAAAGTGTTATATTGTTAACAGTTGGCCGTAGATTCGGAGCATGACCACTCCGGTGCCGCCGAGTATGACCGCCCTGACCGCCGCCGCCGCCCGGGCCGCCCACCTGATCGTCGACCACGAGCCGCTGATCTTCACCGATTCGCTGGCCGCGACGCTGCTCGGGGACCAGGCCGACGCGCTGCTGGGCTACCACCGCGCGCACGGGGCGCACGACGTGCTGGCCGTCGCCCGGGCGACCGTGACCACCCGCAGCCGGTTCACCGAGGAACGGCTGGCGGCCGCGATCGCCCGCGGCACCGGCCAGTACGTCATCCTCGGGGCCGGGCTGGACTCGTTCGCCTGGCGGTCGCCGCGGGCGGCCCGCGTCCGCGTCATCGAGGCCGACCGCCCGGGCCCGCAGCGCTGGAAACGGGACCGGCTGGCGGCGGCCGGGCTGGCCGCCCGCGGCGACGTCCGCTTCGCCGGCACCGATCTGGAGACCGGGTCGCTGGCGGCGGCGCTGACGGCGGCCGGCTTCGATTTCGGCCGGCCCGCGCTGGTCAGCTGGCTGGGCGTGATCATGTACCTCACGGCCGGCGCGGTCGACCGCACGCTGGCCACGCTGGGCCGCTGCGCACCGGGCACCGAGCTGGTGGCCGAGTATCTGGTGCCCGGCGATCTGCGGGACGACCTCGGCCGCAGCTACGCCGAGCAGGTGGCGCCGATCGCGGCCGAACGGGGCGAGCCGTGGCGGACGTTCCTGCGCCCGCCCGAGATGGCGGCGCTGCTGGCCGCGCACGGTTTCGCGGTGACCGCCAACGTCCCCCAGCGGGACTCGGTCGACGCGGCCCTGTGGAACCGGGCCGACCCGCTCCGGCCGGCCGGGCTGGGCTGGCTGGCGCATGCGCGGCGGACGGGGCCGGCCGACGGCGATTCGCACACCAGCGGCTGGTGATGGCACGCTGGGCGCGACCGGTCCGGACCGCGACGCCAGGAGACAGCCCACGATGGAGACGGTGAGCGCGGCCGCCTGGATCGACGCGGCGCCCGCGGCGGTCTGGGAGGTGCTCGCCGATCTGAGGCGCTACCCGGAGTGGAACCCGCTGTTCCCGTCGGCGGCGGGCGACCTGGCGGCCGGGCGGCGGCTCACGCTGCAGCGCGCGGACGACGACGGGCGCCGCCGGACGATCCGCGCCCGCGTCACCACCGTGATTCCCGCGGCCGAGCTGGGCTGGGTGTTCCGCCCACCGGGAATGACGCCGGGGCTGATCATCATGTGCAATTGCACGCTGCGGGCGGGCAACGGCGGCACGCTGGTTCTGCAGCGGGAAGCGGTGCACGGTTTTCTGGCGCGCTATTACGACCGGCGGCTCGACCGGGACGAAGACGGCTTCCGGGCGCTGAATGGCGCACTCAAGGCGCGGGTGGAGAACCAGTGAGCCGATTTCTCAGCGGAATCTCAGCTACGGACCGGAAAGCGAGACGGCTGGGATGGCTGAGACGGATGGGAACTCAAGGATCCGCCTGAGCGTGGTCAGGAACATTGGTGCACGTGCAGAAAATTACCCACAGGGCGCACGCACGACGTAATCGCGAAATTACGGATTGCTGGTCGTTACTGCGGTTTAGCCGGTTTGCCGAATAGTCCGCGGACGACAGCCGCTGTCAAAAGGGCTATATCCGGTCACAATTGAGAGTAAAGCGGTTGACCCACTCAGAACGCCGTAGTTAATGTAGACAGCGCTTTCCGCAATATTGCCGCGTACGTAACGAGTGCCTTAAAACGCACGTGCACCGATTCCTCCACCAGTGGCGCACAGGGGCCGTCACCGGTGGCGGCCGGTCCGCATCAGAAGCCGAAGCCCCCGGGGCGCCCGTTACGGTCGGCGATCAGCCCGGCCAGCGTTGACAGCGCGATCTCGGCGGGCCTCCGGGAGCCGATGTTGAGGCCGATGGGCCGGTGCACCCGGGCGATCTCCTCCTCCGGCACCCCGAAACTGCGCAGGCCGGGAATATACGGGGCCGGGTGCCGCGGGTTGCCCATCACCCCGATCCAGCGGGCCTTGCTGGCCAGCAGGTCGCGGACCACCGCGTCCAGTTCCGGCCGGTGATGGTCGGTCACCACCACGTCGGCGGCCGGGTCGAGGCTGGCCGGGTCGGCGATGACGGCCTGCCCGGTGGCGGCGGCCGCCGCCGCCCGCTCCGGGTCCGGCTCCAGCAACGCGGTCTGGTAACCGCAGTCGGCGCCGTAGCGCAGCAGATAGCCGGCCACCGGCGAGTCGAACACGGCCACCAGCACCCGGGCCGCGTCGGCGGGAGCGGGGGCGCCGTGCGCGATCGCGTCGGCCGACGGCCCCTGGCCAGCGGATACTGCCTCACCGCCGTGGGCCACCGCGCAGGACGGGTCGATCTCGCCGTGGGTCATTTCGCCAGTCTCGCACGCCCCGGCGGGCCCGCCCGCCGGGCCCGGCCCGGGCGCGTACCGTGGGAAATGCCGCAAATGTCAGCCCGGCCAGGCAAACTGCATCTAACAGCGTCGAATTACTGGGTCAAACTACTGGGTCGAACTGGAGGCGAGGGCAGCCGATGAAGATGGTCAAGCACGAGGTCAGCGCCTGGACCGTGGGCCAGCTGCGGAAGGCGCTGGCGGACTTCCCCGACGACATGGCCGTGCGGGTCGCGCCGCTCGAGGAGCCGGGCGGCGACCTCGAGGCACCCTTGCAGGTCGTGGTCCACTCCGACGTGCGGCTGTTCGCCGACGACCACGGCCCGCTGTCCCGGCGCGCCCAGAACGGTGACGGCAAGGACTACCTGACGCTGGAGTGCGACTACCCGTCCGGGGACTACCCGCCGGGCGAGTGAGGTCACAGCCGGTAGGTGGCGATCAGCTTGTCCATCAGGGCATCGAGCCGGTCGTCGGCCTGCTGGCGGGCGGGGTCCTCGTCGTACCAGCCGACGATCTCGCGGGCGCCCTGCTCGAACGGGATCGTGGCGCAGAAGTCCGGCACCACCGAGCGCAGCTTGGAGTTGTCGAGCACCAGCGAGTGCGCCTTGTCCCCGAGCAGCCCGGCCCCCCACTGCGGGTCGGCAGCGGCGATCGCGTCCGAGGGCACGTGCACGATGCGGGGCGCCACCCCGAGCGCGGCGGCCAGCGTGTGGGCGATCTGATCCCAGGTCAGCACGTCATCGGAGGTGATGTGGAAGACGTCACCGACGGTGCGCTGGTGGCCCAGCAGCGGCACGAACCCCTTGGCGAAGTCCGCGGTGTGGGTCAGCGTCCACAGCGAGGTGCCGTCGCCGTGGACGACGACCTCCTTGCCCGCGCGCATCCGGGCCAGCGCCGTCCACTTGCCGTCGAACGGGATGCTGGTCTGGTCGTAGGTGTGCGACGGGCGCACGATCGTGGCCGGGAAGTTCTCGTCCCGGTAGGCCTCGGTCAGCAGGCTCTCGCAGGCGATCTTGTCCCGTGAGTACTGCCAGTACGGGTTGCGCAGCGGAGTCGACTCGGTGACCGGCAGCCGGGCGGGCGGGGTCTGGTAGGCCGACGCCGAGCTGATGAACACGTACTGCCCGGTGCGGCCGCGGAACAGCTCGATGTCGGACCGGACGTGCTCGGGGGTGAACGCGACCCAGTCCACCACCGCGTCGAACTCCAGGTCGCCGAGGGCGGCCCGGACCGAATCGCGGTCGTGCACGTCGGCCTGCAGGACGGTCGCCTCCGAGGGCAGCGGCCGCAAGTGGGTCGCGCCGCGGTTCAGTACGTAGAGGTCGATGCCCCGTTCGACCGCCAGCCGCGACGAGGCCGAGCTGATGACGCCGCTACCGCCGATGAACAGCACCTTGAGGCTTGCCACGGGTGACCCCTTCCGGCCCAGTTTGCCTGCCTGGCCAGTCAATCACAGGGGCCCGGTTTGACCCCGGCCGATGGGTGCAGGCGCGCTTCGTGCAATTCCTCTGTGCAATCCCACCGAATTAGCGCGCTTTAGCCGAATGTCACGCTCGATCCTGCTACGATCACCTTCGGTGAGTAGCTGCTGCGTTAGGAACTTTGTTCGCGCGGCTGCTTCGTCCCCGCGGGGACCGTTCCATGCCGAAGCACCGGCAGGTGACACAAATGTGTCGCTCCTGTCGCTTAGTACAAGGTGGCGCATCCGCCGCATCGCGCGTCTGCTGCCAGGTTGCCGAGCAAGGAGAAATTCATCGTGACGCACGTCCCGCCGTCCGCCCCCGCCGCCGATGACGGATACCCTCCGCACCTAGATGACGACACGGGGTATTTGCCTGCGCATCCCGGAGGCGGCCACCGGTCTGCCCGCCGACCCGGTCCGCTGCGCCGCCTGTTCGGCCGGAGAAACCACGACGATGACCCGTCGCTGGACTGGGCGGCGCCCCAGGGCGACGAACCGGACTGGGCTAATGGGTCGGATGGGACTGGCGTGGCCGGCGGGGCTGGCACGGCCGGTGGGGGTGGCGCGGCCGGTGGGGGTTTCGCCAGGCCTGGGCAGCAGCCGGGGCGGGTGACAGGTGAGGACCAGCCGGGGCGGGACGGCCGGCCGGGGCTAGAGGGGCTGCCGGTGCGTGAGGTGCCCGGGCGCGGGCCGATCCCCGGCCGGAACGGGCTGAACGGCACCGGCGCGGGAGCCGGCGCGGGCGCGGGCCCGGGCAGCTTTGGCGCGGCCGGCGCCGAGGACACGGACGCAGCCGGTCGCGATGCCGACTGGCCGGGCGCGCCCGATGAGGGCTGGCCGGGCGGTCCGGGGGCGGTGCCGACGTACCGGGCGCTGCACCGGGCGGACGAGGCCGGCCCCGGTACTCCCCCGGCCCCGCGGACCGGGCCGCCGGGCGTCCCGACGTTCACACCGGCACCAGGAGCGACCACCGGACCGTTGCCGGCCACGGGGCCGGGGGCCGGGAGCTCCCCGGCTGGCGCCCCGTGGAGCCAACCGGTCCCAGCGGAGCCACCGGTCGCGGGCGGCGCCGAGGGCGTGACCGGGCCGGTCCCCGAGCCCGGCGGCTCAGGCGGACCGGGTGGGCCTGGCGGTTCCGGCCGCCCCGGCGGCGACGGCCCCGGTGACAGTGACGGTGGCCTGCTGTACCGGGTGCTGGGCGGGCTCGCCATGCGCGACCTCACGCTGGTCGAGTCGCTGCTGCAGGTGGTGGAGAAGCTCGAGAGCAACGAGGAAGACGAGGGCCAGCTGGAGCTGCTGTTCCGGATCGACCACCTGGCCACCCGGATGCGCCGTAACAGCGAGAACCTGCTGGTGCTGGCCGGGCACGACCCGCAGGGGCGCGACCTCGAGCCGGTGCCGCTGCTGGACGTGGCCCGGGCCGCGATCTCGGAGATCACCGACTACAGCCGGGCCCAGATCTCGGCGCTGCCCGACATCGAGGTGCTCGGGCTGGCGGCCGACGACCTCAGCCACATCCTGGCCGAGCTGCTGGAGAACGCCACCTCGAAGTCGCCGGAGAGCGCCGCGGTGGTGATCCGGGCCGAGCGCACCGGCGACGGCACGATGGTGATCAGCGTCGAGGACTCCGGCATCGGGCTGCCGCCCGACCAGCTGGCCGACATCAACCAGCGGCTCGGGCGGGCACCGGTGGTCGACCCGACCGTGACCCGGCACATGGGCCTGTACGTGGTCGGCCGGCTCGCCCAGCGGCACGGCATCCGGGTCCAGCTGCGGGAACGGCCCTACGGGGGGATCACCGCCAACGTCATCACCCCCAGCCGCCTGATCCGCGTCAACCCCGAGACGGCACCGCGCACGGCCCGGCGCCCGGCCACCCGGCCGCAGCCGGTGGTCGCGCCGGGCGGCCCCCGGCTGACCGCGGTCAACTCCGACGGCCACGCGCGGCCAGGGACCGGCGGCCAGAGCGCGCCCCCGCGCCGCGAACGCCCGCTGCCACCGCCCGGGCCCGCATCCAGCGGGCCGGCGGCCCCGCCGCCACCGCCGCGGTTCGCGCCCGCCGACCCGTCCACGCTGCCGCAGCGCACCCCGAGCCGGGCGGCGACCGCCAGCCCGCCGCCGCGGCCGGCCGCCAGCCCGGAGCCGGAGTCCTCGGTGTCGAGGGCCGACCGGATCCGCGACGACCTGTCGGACTTCCGGCTGGGCCAGCGCGAGGCGCGGTCGGCCGCTCCCGGCCCGACCCCGCCCGCTCCGGCCAGCCCGCCCGCTCCGCCTAGCACCACCCCGTCGGCTCCACCACCCAGTTCCCCCGGAGCAACGCCGGAAATACATCACAGCGACGATTCGGGCCGCCCGAACGGTGTAGAGGGTGAACGCCCCGGCGAAGGGCCAGGGGGCAGTCAGGCCGGCACGGAGGCGGATTCGACATGAACACCCTCAGCAGCGAGGCGCAGTCGCTGACCTGGCTGGTGAACAACTTTGTGTCCGAGGTTCCCGGCGTCACCCACGCGATCGTGGTGTCGGCCGACGGGCTGCTGCTGATCGCGTCGGACGAACTGACCGACGAGCAGGCCCAGCAGCTGTCGGCGGTGGCCTCCGGGGCCCGCAGCCTGGCCGAGACCAGCTCGCGGCTGTTCGACCTGGGCGACAGCCGCCAGACGATCGTGCGAATGGAACGCGGCTACCTGTTCGTGATGGCCATCAGTGACGGATCCTGCCTGGCCACGCTGGCCAGCTCGGGCTGCGACATGAAGATCGTCGCTTACCAGATGACGGTGCTGGTCGAAAGCTCCGGCCACGTGCTCACCCCGCAGCTGCGCCGGGAGCTGCGCACCGGAACGCAAGCGGCGCGGGTCTCATGAAGGGGACGGCCATGCTGCGAAGCTCCCGGGTCCGGCCTTACGCGATCACCGGCGGCCGGACCATCGCCCGGATGCCGCTGCTGCTGGAGACGCTGGTGTCGGTGCCCGACTACGACCTCATGGTCCATCAGATGCTGGTGGCCGAGTCGCGCGACATCTACGCGCTGTGCCGGTCGGTGCAGTCGATCGCGGAGATCTCGGCCGCCCTGGACATGCCCCTGGGCGTGGTCCGGGTCCTGGTCAGCGACCTGGCCGACGACGGCCGGCTCCGAATTCATCCGACCGCCGTCCACGCCGGGGTGCCGGAACACATGCTGCTCGAAAGGGTTCTTCGTGGTCTCCAGACCATCAAGCACTGAACTGTCCCCGACCGCCATCTCCACCAAGATCGTCATCGCCGGCGGATTCGGCGCGGGTAAAACCACGTTCGTCCGCTCGATCTCCGAGATCGAGCCGGTCACCACCGAGGCCCTGATGACCGAGGCCAGCCAGGACTTCGACGACCTGGCCGCGACCCCGGAGAAGATCACCACCACCGTGGCCATGGACTTCGGCCGGGTCAGCTTGGACCAGGAGCTGGCCCTGTACCTGTTCGGCACCCCCGGCCAGGACCGGTTCTGGTTCTTGTGGGACGACCTGATCCGCGGCGCGCTGGGGGCGGTGGTGCTGGCCGACCCGCGGCGGCTGGCGGACTGCTTCCCGGCCGTCGAGTACTTCGAGAACGTCCCCGAGGCCCCGTTCATCGTGGCGCTCAACTGCTTCGACGGGATCTTGCCGTTCGAGCTGGACGACGTGCGCGCGGCGCTCGCCATCGGGCCGGAGGTACCCCTGCTGACCTGCGACGCCCGCGACACCGCGTCGGCCGTGTACACGCTGACCGAGCTGGTCAGGTACGCGATGAACTTCGCCGGGCCGCCGGCCCTGGTGTAGGGGGGGCTGGAGATCACTACGCAGCGGGAGGTGAGACCTTGTCGCGGAAGATTCTGATCGTCGGGGCCGGCCAGTCGGGCCTGCAGCTGGCCCATGGCCTGCTCCAGCACGGTTACCAGGTGACGCTGATGTCCGCGCGCACCGCCGACGAGATCCGGGGTGGCCGGGTCATGTCGACCCAGGCCATGTTCGACGCCGCCCTCCAGCACGAGCGCGACCTCGGTCTCAACTTCTGGGAGGACGAAGGGCCGCACTTCGACGGCCTCGGGTTCAGCCTGGCCGGGCCGGACGGCAGCCTGGCGCTGGACTGGGCCGGCCGCCTGAACGCCTTCGCCCAGTCGGTCGACCAGCGGGTCAAGATGGCGGGCTGGCTGGAGGCGCTCGAGCAGCGCGGCGGCCGGGTCATCATCCACGGCGTGACCGTGTCCGACCTGGACCGGCTGGTGAACCGCTACGACCTGACGATCGTCGCCGCGGGCAAGGGCGAGCTGGTCCAGCTGTTCGGCCGGGACCCGTCGCACTCCCCCTACGCGGCCCCGCAGCGGGCGCTGTCGGTCGTCTACGTGCACGGGCTGGGCCCCCGGCCCGAACGCGGCGACCTCGCGACCGTCAACTTCAACCTGGTGCCGGGGGTCGGCGAGCTGTTCATCATGCCCGCGCTGACCACCACCGGGCCGTGCGACATCTTGTTCTTCGAGGGGATACCGGACGGGCCGCTGGACCGCTTCACCGGCATCCGCAGTCCCGAGGAGCACCTGCGGCTGACCCTGGAGCTGATGGAGCGGTACGTGCCCTGGGAGTACGCGCGGGCGCACAACGTCGAGCTGACCGACTGGGGTGGCACGCTGGCCGGCCGCTACGCCCCGGTGGTCCGCAATCCGGTCGGCCCGCTGCCGTCGGGCGGGGCCGTGCTCGGCATGGCCGACGTGGTGGTGGCCAACGACCCGATCACCGGGCAAGGCTCCAACAACGCCGCCAAGTGTGCCGCGATCTACCTGGAGCGGATCCTCGCGCACGGCGACCGGCCGTACGACCAGGCGTTCATGCAGGAGGTCTTCGGCCACTTCTGGGACTACGCGCAGTACCCCACCACTTGGACCAACGCCATGCTGCAGCCGCCTCCGCCGCACATCGTGCAGGTGCTGGGGGCGGCGGCCGGGCACCAGCAGATCGCCGACCGGTTCGCGAACGGGTTCAACGACCCGCGCGACTTCTTCAGCTGGTTCATGGACCCGGGCAAGGCCGCCAGCTATCTCGAATCGGTGGTCGGCGCCGCCGTCTGACGGTGTGACCCAGATCACCTTCGAGCCCGCGTGATCATTGGTGGCCGGCCCGTGTCCTTATGTCTGACAGGAAGGAGTCAGGCGTGAGCGCACAAGCGAGCGAGAAGCCGGCCAGTGAGCAGGGCAGTGAGCGGCCGGCCCGCCGGGTCAGCCGCAACGAGCCCGGCACGTACCAGGCCGGGCAGCTGACCACCGAGTTCGGCAACACCGCGGTGGCCGACACCGTGGTGGCCAAGGTGGCCGGGATCGCCACCCGGGAGATGCCCGGCGTGTACGCGATGGGGGCGGGTATAACCCGGGCGTTCGGAGTGGTCAGGGACCGGATTCCCGGCGTGACCAGCACCAGCGTCACCCAGGGGGTGACCGTCGAGGTTGGTGAGCGGCAGGCCGCGATCGACCTTGACCTGATCGTCGAGTACGGAATCTCCATCCCCGATCTGGCCGACGGGGTCCGCCAGAACGTCATCAGCGCGGTCGAGCGGATGTGCGGGCTCGAGGTCACCGAGGTGAACATCACCGTCGGCGACGTGCACCTGCCGACCGACGACACCCCGGACACCCCGTCGGAACCACGGGTTCAGTAGGCCTCGGTGCCTGACGACCTCGACGCACAGGGTCGGCGGGACTTCCGGGCCTGGGTGCGGGCCCACCACCCCGACGCGGGCGGCGACCCCGAGGCGTTCGTGGCCGGGGTGTCCGCCTGGCGGCGGCCGGGCCGGTCCGGGACCGTTCCGGCCGCCCGCTCGGAGGTCACTGTGTTCCGGGCCCGGCACGGGGTGTGGCGGCTGGCGCGCTGGTGGCGTCGCCGCCGCCGCACCGCCCGGGTGCGGTAACCAGGGTCAACCTTTTAAATAAAGGAAATAAAATGGATCAGATCAGCTGGCGCCCCATGATCGGGCTGGCGTTCGGCACCGCGCTGGGCTTCGCCGGCGCTTTCGGCGGGATCGGCGCGCTGGTGATCGTGCTGGTGCTGGGCGTGGTCGGCTTCGTGGCGGGCTGGGCCCTGACCGGCACGGTCGACTTCGCGGACCTGCTGCGGAGGCGGTCATGACGACCGCGGCGGTGGCTGTCCGGGGCGCGGACAGCGAACTCGCACCGCCCGGGCCGCGCGGCAGCACCGACATCGCCGACCTGGTGGTGGAGAAGATCGCCGCCTACGCGGCCGCCGAGGTGGACGACGCCCACGGCTCTACCCGGCGGATGCTCGGCCTGCGTATGCCGGGGGCGGCCGCCCCCAAGGTGACGGTGCTCATCGACGGCCAGCTGGCCACCATCCGGGTGGCCCTGTCGGTCCGCTACCCGGCGCCGATCCGGCAGGTCACCCGGCGCGTACGCGAGCACGTGATGGAGCGGGTCGGCCAGCTGACCGGCCTCGACGTCCGGCACGTGGACATCGAGGTCCCGGCCCTGATCACCCCCGACCGCGGGCGGCGGGTGCGATGACGGCCGAGGACCTGGCGACCGCCGACGAGACGCCGTCGTTCCCGTCCGGCGATGCGCCGGACGGCCAGCACGCGGCCCGCAAGGCGGCCGCCCGTGCGTTCCGGCCGCGCCGGGCGGGACCCGCGATCGTGGTGTCGGCCCTGCTGGCGGTGGCCACCGGCCTGATCGCCGCCTACCTGATCTCGAAGTACGTAGGCCACCAGGTGCACGTGCTGCCGTCCGGGCTGTTCCAGGCCGGGCACCAGCTGCACTGGGATGATCAGCGGTCGCTGGTCGCGTCCGGCGTCGCCTGCGCGCTCGGCCTGGTCCTGATCGGCTACGCGCTGCGGCCCGGCCGCCACCGGGTGGTGCCGGTGGCCAGCCAGCACCCGCGGTCGGTGGTCGCGGTGACCCGAGGCGGGCTGCGCCGCTACCTGGCGGGCGGGGCGCTGACGGTGGATGGCATCGCCTCGGCCAAGGTGCGGGTCCGCCGCCGCCGGGCCCAGGTGTTCGCCGCCTCGTCGCTACGCGACACCGAGGGCCTGGCCGCGCAGGTCGAGACGGCCGTGAACGAGCGGCTGGCGGCGCTGACGCCGCTGCGCCCGCTGCGGGTCAGCGTGAGCGTCCAGAAGAGGAGGGACTGACGGTGATCCGACGGACCGGCCGCGGTAACCGGATCGCGTTGCTGCTGATCGGGCTGGCGCTGCTGCTGGGCGGCGCGACCGGCCTGGTGCGGGGGCTGAACGCGCTGCCGGATGTGTTCGGCGACCAGCATGCGCTGATTATCGACAAACCGACCCGGAACTGGGTGGCGGGCCAGCCCTGGTTCTGGCCGACGGTGGCGGCCGTGGCGGTGCTGGTGTTCCTGCTGACGCTGTGGTGGCTGGCCGCCCAGGGCCAGACCCGGCTGCTGCGCCGGATCGAGCTGGAGGCCGACCCGCGGCGCGGCACCACCTACCTGCCGGCCGGCGCGGTGACCAGCGCGCTCGAGAACGACCTGGCCGCCAGCCCCCACATCCGGCACGCGCGGGCCGCCCTGACCGGCACCTCCACCCGCCCCCGGCTGGCGCTGAGCGTCACCCTGACCGCCGAGGCCGAACCCGCCGAGGCGGTCGGCCGGATCGGCCAGGCCATCGGCCGGGTCCGGGAAGCGCTCGAAAACGAGGACCTGAACGCGACGATCCGGATCCGGTCGCTGCGGCCCAGCCGCAGCTGAGGCGGCCCGGGCGCCTGGGGCGTCAGATGTGATCGACGTCGACGACCAGGATCTCGACCGCGGCTTTGGCGAAGCCGCCCAGCTCCGTGAGGGCATCGGCCACCCGGCGCTGGGCGGCGGCGGCCACGTCGGGAACCGGCCGCCCGAGCTCGACCGCCAGCGCGATCTCCACGCTGACGTCGTCGCCGCTGATCTCGGCGCGTACACCCGCGGTCGGCGGCAGGCCGTCGCGGCCGGGGCCACGCCAGCCGCTCAGGGCGCGGCGGCTGAGGCTGGCGGCCAGCGCGCTGATCGACGGTTCCAGCCGGATCACCCCCGGCGTGTCCAGCGCGGTCAGCGCGGCGATCTTCTCCGCCACCGGGGTCTCGACCACGGTCCGCCCGACGTTCATGCCCCCCGCCCCCCTGGCCAGATGTCGACCACGGTGACGTCGATCCAGGCCGGTTCGAACCCGGCCAGCTCGCGGGCGGCCGCGCCCACCAGTTCGCGGATCCGGTCGACCGCCGCCATTCCGTCGACGCCGTAGCGGAGCGCGACCTCCAGCCGCACCGCGCACCACCCGTCCGGCTCCCCCGGCAACTGCTGGACCGTGCAGGAACGGGCGGTCACCCCGTCGGTCTGGTCGGCCGCGAACCGCACCACGACCGCCGCCGCCTGGGCCGCGACCCGGATCGGGCCGAGATCGTTGTCGGCGATGGGGATGAAGGCGTCCCGGCGGCGCTCGGTGCGGACCGCCCGCATGATCCGCTCGGTCAGGTCGCGGGGCGGCGCCAGCTCGGCCTCGGCCAGCTCGCCGGTCGCCTCCCGCAACGCCACGAACCCGGCCGACGCCGCCTGGCAGTGCGGGCAATCCAGCTCGTGCTCGTCCAGCTGGCCGACGGTGACGTGCTCCCAGAGGATGGCCGCGTCCTGACCGCACGGCAGCAGGTAGGCCTCGTCCACGCCCTCTATTGCCATGAGATCATCGCCTCCCCGAGGTCAGCCCGGGCCCGGGCCAGCCGCCCGCGCACCGCCTGGGGGGTGGTGCGCAGGATGCTGGCGATCTCCGCATAAGACAGCTCCTCCACCTCTCTCAGCAGCCAGCAGGCGCGCTGCTCGGCCGTCAGCCGGTCGAGCGCGACCCGCAGGGCCAGCAGCCGTTCGTGCGCCTCGGCCCGCGCCTCCGGCGAAGCGGCGGGACTGGCCATCGGGATGGCCTCGTCGAACAGCGGGGCGACCGGTTTGCGGGATCTCAGGATGTTCAGGCAGCGGTTGGTGGCGATCCGGTACAGCCACGATCGGATGGCTTTATCTTCGTGGATCTCCGGCAGCCGACGCCACGCGGTGACGAAGACTTCCTGGGTGACGTCCTCGGCTTCGCCGGTATCGCCCAGCAGGCGGACGGCGAGGCGGTAGATCGGCCGCTGGTAGCGGCGGACCAGAGTCTCGAAGGCGCGGGTGTCGCCGTCGCGGGCGCGGGCGACCATGGTGGCATCGCTGAGCGGGCCAGCGGGGTCGGTGGCGTCGGCGGCGTCGGCGGCATCGGTCCCGCTGGCGCCAAGAGACACTGCCGCGCCACCACCAGACCCAGCCGACTCACCAGCCGCGGAAATCCCACTAGCAGCCGACCCACCAGCCGTAGTCGTTCCACCAGCCGCAGCCGACCCATCAGCCGCAGCCGTTCCACCAGCCGCAGCCGACCCATCAGCCGCAGCCACCCCATCAGCCATAACCGTCCCGGCGGACCCCGCGCCGGCCTCAGACATCCCGACGGCACCACTGTTTCCAGGCGCCCTGGCTTCCCCGCCAGGCTCGCCTGCCCCGTTGGCCCCACCTTTACCGGCGAAGGCCTCAGCGCCATACCGCGTCGTCACCCTCCCCCTCTCCCCGCTGAATCAGGCCGTAGCCGCAATAATCGCCAGCAAATCCCGCGTGACGATGTGGCGGCCAGCGTGTCTTAACGGTGAGAAGGCCCGGGCTGAGGGAATGTACTCCGCGGTACCTGATAGACGTCAGGATCACGGTAGACGATGCCCGGGCCTTCGACTCAAGCGACCCTGGCCTGCGGAAAGGGAGTATCAGCGGATGTCACCGCCACTCCAGGACGAACCCGCTCCGGCTGGCCCGTCATCGGTGTCACCCGAATTCAGTGAAAACGCCGAGCGGATCGCCGCCGCGGTCGGTGCCGCGCCCAGCGTGGCCGGCCTGTCCGGCGGCCGCTTGGGCGGCGTCGGCACCTACCTGCCCGGCCGCCGTGTGACCGGCGTCGTCATCCGTGCCGACGAACTCGAGGTGCATGTCATCGGGCGCTACGGCACGCCGGTGACGGAGATCGCCAGCGATGTCCGGCGGGCGGCCGAGCCGTTCGCCGGGGACCGGACCGTGCACGTGATCATCGAGGATCTGGCCTGACCAGATCCTGGTCGTCCTGACCGGCCCCGTCCGCCTGATCCGGCTGGACCGGGCGCCTGGGTTCGCGGAAGACCAGGAAGCGCATGGCCACGTACATCCAGATCGCCTCGCAACCCCCCGCCACCAGCCGGGACAGCTGATACTCGAGACCGAGCGCGGCCAGGCCCGAGCCGACCCCGAGGATCAGGGCCAGGTAGTTGACCACGACCACGGCCGCGTAGATCGTCACCTGGCGGCCGACCAGGCCGTGGGACCGGAAGTTCAGCGTCCGGTTGAGCACGTAGCTGATGCTGGTCGCGGTGCCGTACGACAGCGTGATGCTGACCGGCACCGGCCAGTGCAGCACGCCGTGGAACACGGTCAGCAGGCCCAGGTCGAGGCTGAACGTGCAGCCGTTGATGACCGCGAAGCCAAGCAAGCTGGGCGCGACGATCCGGGACAGGCCGAACGGCAGGTGCCGCACGACCGCCGTGGTCGCCGCGGTGAACCACGACGCCCCCGTACGTGACATGGCCTTCAGGATGGCATCCGGATGAGGCCGCCAGCCGGCCCGCAGCCGACGCCCGGGTAAACGGGCGTTAAGGCTTCATAGTGTTAACGCTCCGTGGCGTCACTGGCTGATGCGCGGCTGCGAGGTGGCCGCCCGGAACAGGGTCAGCTGCATCGACCGTCCCATCACCGGGTCCATCGCCGCCAGCAGCAGCCGTCGCGAGCCGGGCAGCGCCGCCCGGACCGCTCGCGGCGGGCGGGTGACGGTGGCCGAATCGACCACTCGCATACCGAGCCGCTCAAGCGACCGCGGGTCGTCGCAAGCCCACTGCCAACGGGCAATACCCCGGCGGGCGGCGAGCCGGTGCTCCCGCTCCAGCATCTGCTGCGAGTAGGTGTCAAACGCGATCAGCGCGCCCGGGAACTGGGTGGCGATACCGGCCAGCACCCGTGTCGCGTCCTCCTCGGTCAGATAAGGGAGCACGCCGTCGGCCACGAAAAAGTACGGCCCCGGCATCTCCCGCACCACGGCCGCCCAGCCGTCGTCGGTGACCGAGGCCGCCACCATCCGCCGCCGGTTGGTGTCAGCGAAGAACCGGCGCCGCAACGTGATCGTGTCCGGCAGATCGAGGTCAATCCAGTGCACACTGCCGTTGTCGACCCGCTCGAACCGCGTGTTCAGCCCGGTACCCAGCTCAACCACGGTGCCGGCGGGGTCCTCACCCAGGAAGTCCCGGACCCAGGCGTCAAAGCCCGCGGTACGGAACACCGTCGTCCACCCGCCGGCCCGGTTGTACTTCGCCCGGTCGAACCCGACGGCCTCGATGATCTCGACGGCCTTGGGATCCCGCAGGACCGGCCGCCGTTTGCCGGTCTCCACGGCCCGCCCCACCAGCGGTATGAACAGCGTCTCCTGAACCTGCCCCAGTTCGACCTGTTCCCGGTCCGCTTCCTCGTCCGCGGTCATCGGTTCGGTTCCTCCCGTCGGCCCGGCGCGTGGGCATCCTATGACGCCCAGACGCCAGGCCGACAGGAGTTTCATGGGTGGTCTCAGACCATTTGCAGTCCCAGTGACACCTCCTCCCCGGCCGGCGCGGACTTCGCCCGAGAGAGCCCGCGCCGGCCGATCACACCAGTGCCCTCCTTCAGAGGGTGGCCGTGAGGTTCAGCAGTCCGCCGACATCGGCACTGACGCCAATGCCAATGCCAGTGCTGTTGCTGCTCCCGCTGCTCCCGCTGGTGCCGGTCGAGCCGGTCGAGCCAGTCGGGCCGGCGTGATGGTGACGGTGGGCGCACCAGTGCCAGTCACTGTGGTGACCCCAGTACCGGCTGAGCACGATTCGACGGTGCCAGCAGTGCCGGTGACGCGGTGCGGCGACGTGCCGCACAGGGTGCCATCCAGTCGCCGAGGTCGTGCTGGTGCTGCCGGGGTGGGATCCGGTCGCCGAGCCACTGCCGGTGGACGTGGCGCTGGTCCCAGTCCCGTGGTGTGCCCGCAGGCACTGCAGATGGTGAACGTGGAGGAGGTGCCGGATGTGCTGGCAGTACCAGGAGCACCCATGGTGACCCCCATTACCACCGTGACCGTGACCGTGACCGGTGCCAGATCCGGTGCCAGTTCCGGTGCCGGTGCCAGTGCCAGTGCCAGATCCGGTCCCGGTCCCAGTCCCCGTGCTGGTCCCGGTGCCGGTGCCCGTGCCGGTCCCGGTGCCGGTGCTGGTCGTGCAGTTGGCCAGCACGCAGCCGGTGACGGAGATGCCGCCGCCGTTACCGGTCCCGCTGCCACTGCAGGTGGCCAGCACGCACAGCCCGACGCCCACACCCGTGGACCCCGAACCACCCGTGCCCGACGTCCCGGTGCCGCAGTCGGAGCTCAGGGCGCAGACCCCAATCCCGATCCCGCCGGTGCCCGTGCCAGTCGTCCCGGTCCCGGTGCCCGTGGTGCCGGTCCCGGTCGTCCCGGTCCCGCTGGTGCTGGTCCCGCAGTCGGCGGCGAGGCAGACGCCCACGCCCAGCCCGCCATTGCCGGTGGCGCCGGTGCTGGTCGTGGACCCGCAGTCCGACGACAGGGCACAGACCCCGACGCCGATCCCGCCAGTGCCGGAATCGGTCGTCCCGGTCCCGGCCGAGCCAGTCCCGCTGGTGGTGCCAGTGGTGCTGGTGCCGCAGTCAGCCGCGAGGCACACGCCCACGCCGAGGCCGCCGTTGCCGGTCGTGCCCGTGCTGGTCGTGGACCCACAGTCCGACGACAGAGCGCAGACGCCGATGCCGATTCCGCCGGTGCCCGCGCTGCTGGTACCGGTACCGGTGGTCCCGGCCGAACCGGTCCCGCTGGTGGTGCCGGTGGTGCTGGTGGAGCCGCAGTCCGAGGACAGGGCACACACGCCCACGCCGATGCCGCCGGTGCCCGAATTGGTGGTCCCGGTTGCGGTGGTGCCGGTGCTGGGCGGAGTCCCGGAACTGGCAGAACCGGATCCGCTGCTGGTACCGGTGGTGCTGGTGCCGCAGTCAGCGGCCAGGCAGACCCCGACGCCGAGGCCGCCGGTCCCAGTGCTGGCCGAGCTGGTGCTGGTGGAACCAGTTCCGGTAGAGCCAGTTCCGGTAGAGCCAGCTCCGGTGGTACCCGTCCCGGTGGCGCCGGATCCGCTCGAGCTGGAGCTCGTGGAACCGGAGCCGCTGGACGTGGACCCGCTGGAGCCCGATCCGCCGGCGGTGCCGGTGGTGCTGGTGCCGCAGTCCGCCGCCACGCAGACCCCGACGCCGAGGCCGCCGCCGTTGCTGGCGGAGGTGGCGGTACTGGTGGTGGTGCCGCAGTCCGAGGACACGGCACACACCGACGCCGATCCCGCCGGTCCCGGCGCTGGCAGAACCAGTCCCGGTTGAGCCAGTACCGGCGGAACCTGTCCCGGTGGCGCCGGATCCGCTGGAGCCGGAACTGGTCGTCCCGCTGCTGGTGGAGCCGGAACTGCTGCTCCCGCTGGTGCTGCTGGTGCCGCAGTTGGCGGCCAGGCAGACACCGACGTTGATGCCGCCGCCATTGCTGGCGCCCGAGCCGGTTCCGCTGGAGCCGGTGGTGCCGGATGGGGTTGTGCCGGTGGCCGGGCTGCCCGTTCCGGTGGGGCAGGTGGCCAGGGCGCACAGGCTCACGTTGATGCCCGAGCCCGAGCCGGTGCTGGCTCCGCTGGTGCCGGTCCCGCTGCCTGGGCCGCTGGTGGCGGCGGTGAGGGTGGCGGTGATGGCTGGTGGAGATGTGCTTGGTGATGATTCAGCCGCGTGGGCGGCGGGGTGATGGCTGAGCAGGAGCATCCCGCTCGCGCCGGCGGCCAGGATGAGGCCGCGCTGAAGGAGGTTCATGGTGATTTCAAGACCCTTCACGAATCAAGAGGACCGTGACGGCGCACCGCACTCACGCCCCGGTGGGGCTGAGAGGGGTGGGCCGGGCGCGTCAGCCGGTCGCGGGCTGCGGCTGAGGCGCGGCGAGGCCCCGTACCCGCCATCGGAGGCGGCGGGCGGGGTGAAGGGGTTTAGCCGGGGCGGTGCGGGCCGCGCAGGTCCAGAATCGCGGGGAGCGCGTCTTGGCGGTGGGCCATGGCCAGGAGCAGGCCCGCAGAAAGGACGAGCAGGAGGGTGGTGGTGATGGCCTGGGGGCCCGCGCCGGTGTGGGCGTCAGGGCCGGCCGGGCCGTTCCCGCCGGCCGCACCCGCACCGTTCCCGGCGGGGGCGGTGGGGGCCAGCGGGGCCACCGGGGAACCGGTGCCGCTGGTGCCGCCCAGACTGTTCGCGGTGGCGGCGGCGAGGGCCTTCAGGCCGGTGAAGACGCCGGCGGCGGCGAGGCTGAAGAGGCCGGTGGAGGCAGTGTGGCCGGTGGTGGCCGAGGTGCCGGTGCCGGTGGTAGTGGTAGTGGTAGTGCTGGCGCCGTAGCCGGCCGAGGCGGCGGGAGTGCCGGTGGCGCCGGTGCCGGTGGAGGCCGGGGTAGTGGCGACGCCGGTCCTGGCCAGGAACCCGCCGAGACCGGGGCCGGCCGGGAGGATCCCGCCGGTGCCCGTGCCCGTCGTGCCCGTCCCCGTCGCGCCCGCGCCGGTGCCGGTGGTGGAGCCGGTGCCGGTGCCGGTGCCCGAGCTGCTGGTGGAGCCGATCGGCAGCACCGGTGACAGCGGCGCGACGATTGGGGCCAGCGGGGCCAGCACCGGGGACAGCGCGGTGAGCGCGGGGGCCAGCGGGGCCAGGACCGGCTCCACCGCCTGGAGCAGCGGGGTGGTGACCGGAGCCAGGGAATTGATCACCGGGGCCAGCGCGATGGTGACCGGCGCCAGCGTGTCGATGACGGGGGCCAAGGCGGTGGTGACCGGGACCAGCAGCGCCCCGGCGGCGCCGGTCAGCGGGGCCAGCGCCTGAGCCACCGGACCGGTCAGCGGGGCCGTCAGCTGGCCCGCCGCGGTGGTCACCGGCAGCAGCAGCTGACCGGCCGCAGTGGTAACCGGCGCTAGCAACCCGGCCACCGCCGAAGTGGCCGGCGCGGCCGAAGCAGTGACCGCCGAACTGGCCCCCGCCGCCGCGGCGCGGCCGGAACTGGTCCCGGCCGCCGCCGTAGCGCTGCGGCCAGAGCTGGTGGCGCCAGCCGTCGTCCTGGCCGGGTGCCCCGCCGCACTCGAGCCGGAGGAGCCCGTGGCCGTCCCGGACACGCCGCTACCGGTGCTGGTCGCGTGCCCCGCATCGCCGGTGGCCGCCGCCTGACCCGCAGTGCCGGTCGGCGAAACCCACCGCGCCGCCGACGGCCGACGTGGCCGCGGTCGCGGTGTGAGTGACGGCCGAGGTCGCCCCGCTCACGGTCGAGGCCGCGGTGGACGTGATGTGGGTGACGGCCGAAGTCACCGGGCGGTGGACGCCGGGTGGCTGGCACCAGAGGCGGTTGAGCTGCCGGCGGAGGTCGTGGACCCGGCCTGGCCCGCGGTGGTGGCGGAGGACGACGCATGGCTCGCACCGGGCGTGGCGGGGGTGGTGAGCTGGGTGACAGCAGAGGCCACGCCGTTCACGGTGCTGGTGACTGCACCGGTCGCGGCGCCGAGCAGGCCACCGGATGAGGTCGGGGTGGTCGAGGTGACGGCGGCCGGGCGGGTGGTGGCGGCGTGGGCGTGGGCGCCAGACAGCAACCAGCACACCGCCATCAAGCCGAAACCGCAGCCCACGAGCACCATGCCGCGCGTGGCGAACCGCCCGGCCCAACCGCGGCCGGGGTTCACCTGCGCATCTGGTGCAGCGTGACCCACCCTGGCACATCCCCCGATGACAGTGACGCCGGTGACATAGCGCCGTTACTACACGCACGCATAGTAACCATATGCGTACAGGTAAAGACAACCAGTGAGCGACCTTTTATGAAAAGAATTCATGCTCCGCAGGTTTATCAATACTTACATAAACGGCTTTATACGCGTGTTACCGCCTTGAGCGGTTAGAGACGTTTTCCACGGGTATCGGGCCGGAGCCACCGCGCCGCGGTGCGGAAGGAGAGATGAATCGTGCGCGTGTTCAAGCGATCGAGACCGACGGCGGCCGACCACAAGCCGACGTGGCGGGAGCGCCGTGCGGCCGAGCGCACCGCCAAGGCGGAAGCCCAGCTCGAGCAGACTGAGCAGAAGATCCATGAGATCGCCGACCAGGTCCGCGGCGACCTCAAGCAATCGCGATAACCCGGCGCTTCGGGTCAATCAATAGCAGGGGCCCGTCCCATTGGGGGCGGGCCTCCGCCGTGCCGGTGAACGCCTCGCTGGTGTAGTGCAGGAATCCCGGAGGGCCAGGCTGGGCCGGCCATGGTGGCGGAGAAGATCGCCACCCCCAGGCCACGGGCGCAGGCAGCGCGCGGGCCGGGTGGTTGCGCTTAGGCCGGAGTCGCTTCCTGCTATCCCTCGCGATCGCCGGGGTCGATCGGCGCGTAAAAGCCTCGGCGAGGACTCGGCTGCGGCTTCCCGGAACTGTCCTCGCGGGACCTGACTGGGGTTGCCGGTGGTGGCGCGGGCCGGATCGTACGGACCCGGCCGAAGACGTTGCGGCCCAGTCGGTAACGCTGGTCCGTTCGCAGCGTCTGCCACCGCTCAAAACCGAGTGTCTTCGTATAGTGGCGACCCGCCTCGGCCGCGAACGTGGCCTGGTATACCTCACGCCGCCAATGGACCTTCTCGTCCTTCCGGAGCGTGTACGCGGGCCATTCCAAATTGCTCTGGCCGTAGCCCGATTTAGTAGGTTTTCTGGATTTATGCCACTTGGCCTCTTCGTAACGGTAGCTGCGCTGCTCGGGCTCATTGGCGTGCTTGATCACCAGGTTGCGGATCTCGCCAGACGGCTCCTGCTTGGACTTCTTCTTGACCCACGACCGGGTGCTGATCTGCACGATGCGGCTCCATTGGAACCGTTTCGCTTGGGCTTCCGTGTGCCGGACGGGAAGCGTGTACAGCACGATCGCGGCCACGATCAGGACAACGACGCAGATCAAGATAAGCGTGGCTGACATATCGCTCCAACCCAGTACCGCTACTACGGATTATGCGATCAAGGCGGGGCGAATTCCAGCTCGGCGCTAGGTGGGATAGGCGTCGGGAGGGGTGATGTAGCGACGGCCAGCGGGGGTGGTCCAGATCATGACGCCGGGGGTGGGCTGGTCGAGGTGCCAGCCGGCGGACTGTTTGCAGCGGTGGTGATGGCGGCAGAGCGGGGCCAGATCGCACTCGCAGGTGCGGCCGCCCTGGTCGTAGGGGATCGTGTGGTCGAGGTCGCAGCGGGCGGCGGGCCGTTGGCAGCCGGGTGCGGCGCAGGTGGGAGTGCGGGCGATGATCAGATGGCGGAGGCGGCGGCTGGGGTGATAGCCCGATTCCTGGTGGAGATGATCGCAGGAGCCGCGGGCGAGCGGGTCGAGTGTCATCGCCAGAGTGCGGGGTCCCAGGTCATTGGGGGGTGACACCGGACCGGGGAGGCAGCCGTGGGCGATGGGCAGTCCGTCGCCGCCGGTAACGGTCAGGCAGCAGCGGGACGTGGGGTCGGCAGCGGCCAGAGCGGCGAGGTGCCGAGCCAGGGGCGAATCGACAGGGCCGAAGCCGGCCACGCTGCCTGGTTTGGCGTCCAGGCCGAGCAGGGTGGTCAGCGGGACGGTCAGGTTGAGCCGGGCGGCGAGGCGACGGACGGTGGCGGGGTCACGGGGAGGGGTCGGCTCGGCGGGGCTCGGGTCGGTGATGGGCGGAGCGGTGGGAGTGGAGTCCTGGCCGAGCAGGGTGTCGAGGTAGGCGCGGACGCGGAGCTGGTCGAGGGAGCCGCTCAGGCCGGCCTCGCGGAGGGCGAGCGCGCGGGCGGTGATGCGCTGGTCGGCTTCCAGCACCTCGTCCGGCGGGAGGCCGAAGCCGGCCAGGGCCGCGGTACCGGCGTCCTCTCGCCAGTGGCGGACGCGGGGATCTTTCTGGGCCTCTTCGCGGCGGCGGGTAGCGGCCTCGGGGTCGGCGGTGAGGACGGCACGGGCCGCGGCCGCACGGAGCTGGCCGGGGGTTTGCTGGCCGGCTCGGGGCAGGATCTGCGCCTCGACCGCGCGGGCCTGCTCGTCGGTCAGGATCCGGGTGGCTTCGGAGATCAGCCGGGCCTTGAGGTGGTCGATCGAGCCCTCGCGCAGGGCGGTGGCCGTGCGCGGCAGGCGGGTGGCGAGGTCCAGGGCCAGATCGAGGTAGGCGTCGGCCGTTCGGGTGGACAGGCGCAGGGCGGCGGCCATTTCATCGGCGATGAACTCGCTGAGCTGGGCGGGGAACTCCCCCGGGGCGGCCGGCCCGGTGCGCTCGGCGGGACGACGGCGGGCGAGCTCAGCGGTGGCGGCCAGCAGGCCCGCGCAGCACCAGGACTCCAGTCGCCGCCAGGCGCGGAGGGCGCCGATCAGCTCATCGTCATTCAGCGACGCCAGCTGGCCGTCGCCGGTGGCCGCGTCCGCCTGGCGAGCCAGTGGCCAGCTGGGCGCGGACACGTCGAAGGCGCCGCCCGACTCGAAGCCCGAGCCGGGACGGGCCGGAGCGGGCCGCGTTCCCATACGAACATAATATCGAATCGCATTGGCTTTGGACAGGAAATGCGAGCGCCGGGTTTTTGAGAAGTACACACGAAAAAATGCATACTCAAAATTGGGAAAGGGTGGGCCGGAAGGGCGCGGGGTTTCTGGGCGCAGAGGCGGG
>Ga0213875_10000243_pt1 | contig 54536 bp, 48 predicted proteins | sample BarmaccomBMRX_R8_FD_160105 | JGI IMG/M metagenome (GOLD analysis project Ga0213875, IMG submission 160105) | Root-associated microbial communities from Barbacenia macrantha in rupestrian grasslands, the National Park of Serra do Cipo, Brazil - RX_R8 | ecosystem: Host-associated > Plants > Roots...
CCCGTCGCTCGGCAACACGCAGGACGTGGCGCTGCGCTACTGGCTGAAGACGAACGGGCTGGCGACCAGCGCCACCGGCGGCGGTGACGTGCTCGTCAAGCCGACCGCCCCCAACTCCGCGGCGGTCCTGGAGTTCAAGTCCGGGCAGATCGCCGGCGGCTCCGAGCCGGCGCCCTACGACGTCGAGATGGTCAAGGATGGCGGCAAGGTGCTGCTCAGCGAGCCGGGAGTGACCACCCTGCTGGTCGTGACGCAGTCGTTCCTTTCCGCGCACCCGGCCGTCGTGGCCGACCTGCTGAAGGCGCAGATCCAGGCCAACGACTTCATCAAGAGCAACCCCGCCGGGGCGCAGACGGCCGCGAACGACGAGCTCGCCTCGTACACCGGCAAGCCGCTCAAGGCGAGCATCGTGGCCGCCTCGTTCAAGGAGATCAAGTTCACCGACGACCCGGACGCGTCGTCGCTGACCGCCGACGCCCAGCAGGCCGTGTCGCTGGGCCTGCTCAAGCCGGTCACCCTGACCGGCATCTTCGATCTCGGCCCGCTGAACAAGGCGCTGGCCGCAGCAGGAGAGGCACAGGTGAGCTCGTAACGATGACCACCACCACCGCCGTAACGCAGACGTCCGCGGCCGTCACGCTGGCCGAAGTCTCTAAGGTGTTCGGCCGGGGCAGCTCGGCGGTGCGCGCGCTGGACAGGGTGTCGCTGGACGTGCCGCCGGGCGAGTTCACCTGCCTGATCGGCGCGTCCGGCTGCGGCAAGTCCACGCTGCTGTCGCTCGTGGCCGGCCTGGAGCGGCCGACCGCGGGCACGGTGTCCGCCGGCGGCCGGCGGGTCGCGCTCATGTTCCAGGAGCCGGCGCTGTTCCCGTGGCTCACGGCGGCCGCGAACATCGAGCTCGCGCTCCGGGCGCGCGGCGCGGGCCGCTCCGAGCGCCGCCAGCGCGCGGCGGAGCTGCTGGAACTGGTGCACCTGGGTGGGTTCGGCGGCAAGCGCCCGCACGAGCTGTCCGGCGGCATGCGGCAGCGGGTCGCGCTGGCCCGCGCGCTCGCCCAGGACGCCGACGTGCTGCTGATGGACGAGCCGTTCGGCGCCCTGGACGCGATGACCAGGGACGTGCTGCACGAGGAGCTGGACCGGGTCTGCGCCGGGCGGAGGCTCACGGTCCTGTTCGTCACGCACAACGTGCGGGAGGCCGTCCGGCTCGGCGACCGCGTGGTGGTGCTGAGCAGCCGCCCCGGCCGGGTGATCGCGGAGTTCCCGGTCCCCATCGACCGGCCCCGCCGGATCGACTCGGCGCCCGTCGCCGAGCTGGCCGCGGAGGTCACCGACCGGCTGCGGGAGGAGATGACCAGGCATGGCGGCTGACGCGCCGACGCCGGCGGCCACGACCGGGCACGTATTTCCCGGTGGTTCCGCGTCCGAGGCGGCGCTGGCCGGGCTGGACGCGCTTGACCTGCGCGAACAGCGCACGGGAGGGCTGCCGGCCCGCATCTGGGCCTCGCTGTGGCCCAAGGTGCTCGCGATCGCGCTCGTGCTCGCCATCTGGGAGCTGATCCACCTCAGCGGCTACAAGAAGAGCATCTTTCCCGCGCCGGGCCCCACGCTGGCCAACCTCTGGGATCAGCTGCACACCGGCCTGCTATGGCACGCCATCGGCACCACGCTGCAGCGCGCGGTGATCGGCTTCGCCCTGGCGATCCTGATCGGCGGCGTCGTCGGCGCGCTGGTCTCCCGGATCCGGCCGCTGCGCGCGGCGGTCGGGTCGCTCATCACCGGCCTGCAGACGCTGCCGTCGATCGCGTGGTTCCCGTTCGCGATCATCCTGTTCGGGAACAACACGACGGCGATCCTGTTCGTGATCGTGCTGGGCGCGGCGCCGTCGATCGCGAACGGGCTGATCACCGGCGTGGACTACACGCCGCCGCTGCTGCTGAAGGCCGGGACGATGATGGGCCTGCGCCGCCTTTCGCTGTACCGGTTCCTGATCCTGCCGGCCTCGCTCCCGGCGTTCGTGGCCGGCCTCAAGCAGGGCTGGGCGTTCGCGTGGCGCAGCCTGATGGCCGGCGAGCTGCTCGTGATCATCGCGAACCAGCCGTCGCTCGGCGTGCTGCTGAACACCAACCAGGACCAGTCCGACCTGGTGAGCGCCACCGCGATCATCATCGTCATCCTCATCATCGGCATCTGCGTGGACGCCGCGTTCGGCGCCGCCGACCGCACGATCCGCCGCCGCTGGGGCCTCACCGCGAGCGCCTGACGGCGCGGCCGGCATAATCCCGCCGCACGGCGCGTCGCGGCCGAAATGCGGGCGGTCAACATCTCAGAGGAGTAACTTTATCCCCGCCAATCACAACGTCGGGGGTTACACGGATGGACCAGCTACCCGCAGCTGATCACACCGACCCGCCTGAGGCCGCCGAGTTTCCGGCTCCCGCCGAGCTCGACAGCATGCTCGCCAGTGCCATCAGGCGGCTGATCGCTGCGTCCCAGGTCGCGGACTCGGAACGAGCCAAGGACGCGATCGTCGGCTTACCGCCGCCGCGGGCCCGCTGGCCGAAACTCGGCCGAAAAGCATTGCCCCTCCGCCCGCCGGAACCTACGCTCCGTAGCGGAGGTTGTCGTGCCACACGAGCCGATCCGGATAGCGATAGTAGGCACGGGGAACATAGCCCGCATCCACATGGCGGCGCTCACCAAGGTGGCCGCGCCGGCCGCCGGGGCGCCGGTGAAGGCCGAGGTCGTGGCGGCGGCGGACATCGACGAGGGCAGGCTGGCCGCCTTCGCCCGTGAGCACAAGATCTCCGCGACGTTCCACGACGCCGGCGAGCTGCTCAGCGAGGTCCGCCCCGATCTCCTGCACATCTGCACGCCGCCGAGGCTTCATCATGAGCAGGCGCTGGCCTGCCTGCGGGCGGGTGTGACCGCTCTGGTCGAGAAACCGCCGGCGATCAGCCTGCGCGAACTTGAGGAGCTCGCCGCGGCGGAGGCCCCAGCCGGGACGCCGGGCGGCCCCTGGCTCGCCACCGTCTTCCAGCACCGCTTCGGGCCCGGGCAGCGCACGCTGAAGGAACTGGCGGCGAGCGGCACGCTCGGCCGCCCCCTGCTGGCGGTCTGCCATACGACCTGGTTTCGCGACCAGGCGTACTTCGACGTGCCGTGGCGCGGTCGCTGGGACACCGAGGGCGGCGGCCCCACCATGGGCCACGGCATTCACCAGATGGACATGCTGCTGGACGTGCTCGGCGACTGGACCACGGTGTCCGCGGCCGCCAGGACGCTGGCCCGCCGCACGCAGACCGAGGACGTGTCGCTGGCGCACGTGACGTTCGGCAGCGGCGCAGTGGCAAGCGTCGTGAACAGCGTGATCTCGCCGCGGGAGGAAAGCTTGCTGCGGTACGACTTCGAGAACGCGACCGTCGAGCTGACGCATCTGTACGGGTACGGGGAGGGCAACTGGCGGGTCACCCCGGCGCCGGGGCACGCGGACGCCGTGCTGGCCGGGTGGCAGGGTGAGCCGCCCGGCGGGCGAAGCGTGAGCAGGAGCGGGCACCACGCCCAGTTCCGTGAAATATTGACGGCACTACGGGCCGGCACGCGGCCGCCCGTCGAAACCGCCGACAGCCGCCGTACGCTCTCCCTTGTCGCGGCCATCTACGCGTCCGCCTTCCAGGGCGGCTGCCCGGTCACTCCCGGCGACCTGGCGCCCGGCACACCGTTTTACGAGGCCATGAACGGAGGCCGCGCGGCGTGGTGATGGCCCTTGACCGCGACGGCACGGCCGTCGAGGTGTGCTGGGACGGTGCCGCGCTGTTCCGCTACGTGTACCGGCCCGACGAGCCGCAGGTCGAGTCGCCGCGGCCGTACTTCCACCCGGTGCGGACCCTGTCCGGGGACCTGGTGACCGCGTACCGCCCGGATGACCACCCCTGGCACAAGGGGATCGCCTGGTCGCTGCCGAACGTCGGCACCGAGAACTTCTGGGGCGGCCCGACGTACCGCCGCGGGGACGGCTACATCCAGCTTGCCAACAACGGCCGCGTGCGGCACGACCGCTTCGCCGTGGCGGCCGCCGGTGACGGCGCCGCGCACCTGGACGAGCGGCTCACCTGGGTGACCGAGGGCGGCGAGACCTGGTTCACCGAGCGCCGCCGGACCGCGGTGACCGCATGGCCCGGGGAAGCCGCCTGGGCCTGCGGGTTCGAGATCACGATGCGGAACGTGAGCGGCCACCCCGTCCGCATCGGCAGCCCGACCACGGAGGGCAGGGAAAACGCCGGGTACGGCGGCCTGTTCTGGCGCGGGCCGCGGTCGTTCACCAACGGCCAGGTGATGACGCCGGAAGGCACCGGCGGCGACGAGCTTATGGGCTGGCGCGGCCCGTGGATGGCGTTCGCCGGCCCGGAATCAACGCTGATCTTCCGTGACGCGCCGGCCAACTTCAGCCACCCGGGCCAGTGGTTCGTGCGCAGCACGCCGTTCGCGTGCGTGTGCCCCGCGCCGTTCTTCGCGGCGGAACACGAGGTGCCGGCCGGGTCGCCGCTGACGCTCCGGTACGGAGTCGTGATCGCCGACGGGCGGCTCGATTCGCGCCGCTGCGGCATGCTCGCCGGCCAGACCGGAAGGTGGATGGAGGGACATTTTGACTGAACGAGCGCCGGTATCCCGGCCCGCGCCCCGCGCTGCCGCCGACGGTGGCCCCGTCCTCCCCGGTGCCGTCGCGCTGACCGTGCTCGACGTCTACGACTGGGTCGCGCCCGACGGGCTGCGCGGCGGCTCGGCCCACGTCCACCTCGCGTCGGCGGAAGGCTACGTCGTCCTCAGCGGCCACGGACAGCTGCAGACGCTCGGCGGCCACGGGTACGCGGAATCGGCGCTGCGCCCCGGCGACTGCCTGTGGTTCACGCCGGGGATCATCCACCGGCTGGTCAACGACGGCGGCCTCCGGCTGCTGGCGATCATGCAGAACGCGGGCCTGCCGGAGGCGGGGGACGCCGTCCTGACGTTCCCCCCCGAGATACTGGCCGACCCCGACGCCTACGCCCGCGCGGCAACGGGGTCGTCCCCCAGGGCCAGCAGCGCCCGGCGGCGCCGTGACCTGGCCATCGAGGGGTACCTGTCGCTGCGCGGCCAGGTGGCCGAGGAGGGCCCGAGGGCGCTGGACGGCTTCTACGCCGCGGCGGCGCGGCTGGTGGCCGGCCGGGTACCGGAATGGCGGGACCGGTGGCGCACCGGGGCGCTGCGGACCGTCGAGCTGACCGGGGGCCAGCTCGACGACATCGCCGGCCCCAGGGCGGGAGTCCTGGGGAACGGCGGCCTCTGGCGGCTCGGCCGGCCCGCCGGGCCTCGCGGCTACGGGATGTGCGGCCGGCTGACACGCTACGACCCGGCCGCGGCGGTCCTGGTCCGGGGGGACGACCCGCCGGACCCCGCCGGCGGCCCGGCCTGACCGCGCGGCCGCCGGCAGCGGCCAGAAGCACCGCTCCGGGCCCGGCTGCCATCACCCCTTGACGGCGCCGACCAGGCCGCCGACGAGCTTGCGCTGGGCGAAGACGAAGATCGCGAGCGCCGGGATCATCGACAGCGCGGTGAACGCGAAGACCCGCGCGGTGTCCTGCGTGTACGTCGACTGGAAGGTGGCCACCGCCAGCGGCAGGGTGAAATGCGACGGGGTGGTGAACACCACGAGCGGGAGCAGGTAGGTGTTCCAGCTCGTGACGAAGGCCAGGATCCCGACGGTGATCAGGGCGGGCCGGGACAGCGGCAGCAGGATCCGGACGAAGAACCGGAGCCGGGTCGCGCCGTCCACCACGGCCGCGTCCTCCAGCTCACCGGGGATGGCGCGCATGAACGGGCGCAGGATGACGATCGTGACCGGCAGCGAGAACGCCGCCTCCGGCAGCGCCACGCCGGCCAGGTTGTCGGTCAGGCCGATCTTCTGCAGCAGCAGGAACAGCGGCAGGACCGCGGTGTTGAGCGGGAACAGCAGCCCGGCGGTGAACAGCAGGTACACGGCCTCACGCCCGCGGAACGAATACCGGGACAGCGCGAACGCCGCCATCGAGCCGAGCGTGACGGCGAGCCCGGTCGCCACCACGGCGATCACCGCGCTGTTGCCGACGGCCTGCCAGAACAGCGCGGACGTGATGATCGACCCGTAGTTGCTCCACACCCAGGGATGCGGCAGCGAGTTCGGGTCGGTGTTGAGCTGGGCCGTGGTGCTGAAGCCGCCCACGATCAGGTAGAGCATGGGCACGAGCGTGATCGCCAGCACGAGCAGGATCACCAGGTAGCTGGCGGGCATCGTGACCCAGGTCCGGCGCGGTCTCGCGTGGCCCGGGCCGCGGCGTGGCCGGACACTGACGGCTGCCGACATCGGCCTCACCCCACTGCTCTCGTCACCGCGCCGGCGGTGTCCCGGCGCAGCGCGAACCGCTGGTAGGCCAGCGCGAAGACGAAGGAGATGACGAACAGCACCACGGAGACCGTGGCGCCGTACCCGAACTGCGTGCGCTGGATGCCGTTGATGTACTGGTACGTCAGCATCGTCTGCGACGCGTCCGCCGGGCCGCCCAGGGTCATGATCCAGACGATGTCGAAGAGCTGCAAAGAGCCGATCACCGACAGGAAGATCCAGATCCTGATCGTGGGGCCGAGCAGCGGCAGCGTCACCCGCCGGGTCGCCTGCCACGGCGTGGCCCCGTCGATGGCCGCCGCCTCGCGCAGTTCGGCCGGGATGCCCTGCAGGCCGGCCAGCAGCAGCACGATCCCGAACCCGATGTACTTCCATGTGATCACGACGAACAGCATGTAGAGCACGAGGGACGTGCTGGCGAGCCACTGGTGGACGAGGCCGCCGAGGCCGACCCCGTTCAGCAGCGCGTTGACGAACCCGCTGGGCTGCAGCAGGAGCAGCCACATCACCGCGGCGGTGGCCTCGGACAGCACGTACGGCGTGAACACGGCAAGCCGCATGGCCGTCTGGCCGCGCATCCGGCGGTTCAGCAGCAGCGCCAGCGCGATGCTGACCGGGAGCTGGATGACCACGGACAGGACCGCGATGATCACGTTGTGCGTCAGGGCCTGGTGGAAGACCGGGCCGGTCAGCACGCCCCTGTAGTTCTGCACGCCGATGAAGTCGGTCAGCGGCCCGTAGCCGCTCCAGTTGTAGAGGCTGTACCAGGCGGCGAAGACCATCGGGACGATCACGAACCCGATGAACAGCACCAGCGGGGGGGCCAGCAGCACGGTCAGCTCGATCCGCCTGCGCATCCCGCGCCGCCGGGCCGGTGCCCTGGTGGTGGCGGCCGGGACGGCCGCGCCGGACGTCGTCTCCGGTGCGGCCGTCCCGGCACTCTCGGTACGTGCCATCAGTGGCCCGAGCTGCTGCTCACGGAGTTGATGATGGTCGTGTTCGATCCCTTGCCGGCGAAGAAGTTCGCGATCGCGTTGTCCAGCGCCTGGCCCGGATTGGTCGGGAAGGCGATGTCGAAGTATTCCGAGATGTAGGCGGCGTTGTTGTGCGCCTGCGCGACCGCCTTCAGCGCCGGGTTGGTCAGCACCGCGTCGGCGGCGCTGTTGGCGGGGAGCCCGATGTTCGCCTTCTGCACCAGCTCCTCCTGGACCGGGGTGCTGGAGATGTACTGCAGGAACTGGGCGCAGGCCGGTTCCGCGGCCCCTGTGGTGCAGGAGAAGCCGTCGCCGCCTCCCAGCACGGCGCTCGGGTCACCGGCGCCGCCGGAGACGCTGGGGAACGGGAACCAGCCGAGCTCGGAGATGATGTTCTTGCTGGTGGTGAGCGCGGGGACCACGCTGGTCTCCCAGTCGCCCTGCAGCTCCATGGCCGCCTTGCCGTTCGCCAGCGCGCCCGCCGAGCTGCCGGCGCCCGTCTGGGCCTGGATGGCGTTGAATCCCTGCTGGAACGGGCCGGTGTTCATGAACGCGGTGAGGTCCTTGGTCGCCTTGGAGAAGCAGGGGGCGCTCATGTTGACGGATGAGATGGCCTGCTGGAGAACGGACTGGGAGCATTCCCTGACCGCGAAGTACTCCCAGTAGAACGCGTCCGGCCAGCGGCTCTGGCCGCCGAGCGCGATCGGGGTGATGCCCTTGGCCTTGAGCTTCGCGTCGTCGGACTCGAGCTGGGCCAGCGTGGCCGGCGGGGATGTGATGCCGGCCTTGGTGAACAGGTCCTTGCGGTACCAGAAGCCCACCACGTGCTGGTCGTAGGGGATACCGTACTGCTGCCCGTTGACCTGCCAGCCCGCCGCGGCGTGGCCCAGCTCGCCGATCCAGCCCGATACGAGCGGGGTGAGGTTCGTCAGCTTGCCGGACTGAAGCTGGGTGGCCTCCTGGCCGGCGCCCCACTGCTGGAAGATGTCCGGGGGGTTGTTCGACTTCAGGGCGACCGGCATCTTGTTGGCGAACTGGTCGCTCTGGATCGGGTCAATGCTGAACGAAACGTTCGGGTGCGCGGTGTGGAACGTGGTCGCGACGTTCTGCCATACGCCAAGGAGCGGCTGTGTGTTGCCGTTGTGCCACCAGGTGAGGGTGGCCTTGGTGCTGGTGCTCGAGCCGCTGCTCGAGTTGCTCTTCGTGCCGCCGTTGGTGCTGCTACTGCCACTGCTGCACGCGGCGACCGCGACTCCTGTTGTCACCGCCACCGCGATGGCGGCGATCGTCCGGTTGCAACGCATGGTGGTCATCTCCTGACGATGTTGGCCCGGACAGCCGGGCGGCGAGACCTGCACGTGCTGCCTGGCGGGCGTTTCGAAAGTTTTAGCAAGACTTTCGACGTGCCGTCATCCTAGAATTCGTCCCTGGCCAGGGTCAACCCTTCGTTTCCACAGTGTTACCAGGTTTAAAGTTCTTCCTGATCAGGTCCGCTGGTTCGACGTCTGTGAGGTCCAGGGATTCCCTCCAGCCAGGCGTTCGCGTACGATGTGGGCGGCGTGGACACAGTGCCTGCGGGCGCTGTAGGTTGCGATACTGAGAGCGAAACGTTTTCGACTGCCGGCCCTGCCGGCCGGCGAAATGCCGGCCCGGCCGGCCGGGAACTGCCGGCCCTGCCGGTCAGGAAGGTGGTGCCGTGCGTCAACAGGAGGGCAGTCAACAGCGGCAGCTTGGTGAGCGGAGGACGACCCTCGCCACCATCGCGGCGGAAGCCGGCGTCTCGCTGCCCACCGTCTCCAAGGTGGTGAACGGCCGGCCGGACGTCGCGCCGTCCACCCGCGCGCGGGTGGAGCGGCTGCTTGACGAGCACAAGTACTCACGGGGCGGCCTGCGCCGCCGCCGCCGTTCCGGCCTGGTGGACCTGGTATTCAACGGCCTGGACAGCCCGTGGGCGGTGGAGATCCTGCGCGGCGTCGAGGAATGGGGCACCAGCCACGAGACCGGGGTCGCCGTCTCCGCCGTGCGGCACGGAAACGCCCGCCCGGCCAGCTGGACCTCCGCGCTCGCCAGCCACGACACCGACGGCGTGATCCTCGTGACCTCCGAGCTGACCGGCGTGCAGCTCGGGCAGCTGCGCAGCGCCGGCATCCCGCTCGTGGTGGTCGACCCGGTGAACCCGCCGCCACCCGACCTTCCCAGCGTCGGCGCCACCAACTGGGCGGGCGGTCTCGCGGCGACCGAGCATCTCCTCGCCCTCGGGCACCGCCGGATCGCCGCGATCGCCGGCCCCGGGGACTACCTGTGCAGCCGGGCCAGGATCGACGGGTACCGGTCCGCCCTGGAGCGGGCCTCGCTGCGGTTCGACCCGGTGCTGGTGCGGCATGGCGACTTCCAGCACGAGGGCGGCTTCATGCGGGGCGGCGAGCTGCTTGACCTGGACGACAGGCCGACCGCCATCTTCGCGGGCAGCGACCAGCAGGCCTTCGGCGTCTACGAGGCGGCGCGCCAGCGCGGATTGCGGGTGCCGCAGGACCTCAGCGTGGTCGGCTTCGACGACCTGCCGGTCGCGCGCTGGGTGTCGCCGCCGCTGACCACCGTGCGCCAGCCGCTCACCGAGATGGGCCGCGCGGCGGCGCAGATGCTCGGCGAGCTGGTCGAGGGGCTCCCGCTGCGGTCGGGCCGGGTGGAGCTGTCCACCGAGCTCATCGTGCGTGAGTCCACGGCCCCGCCGCCCGTATGGCCGGCCGGGGAAACCGGGATGGCGGGGGAGACTCCCGCGGCCGGGGGAACCGCGGCGGCCGCCGGCGCTGGGCCGGCCAGGTGACGCCGCCGCTGGTCCGTCCGGCGACGGAGATATGGCGCGACCCCGCCCGGCCGGTTCCGGAGCGGGTCGCCGACCTGCTTGGGCGCATGACGCTCGAGGAGAAGATCGCGCAGCTCGGCAGCGTCTGGATGGGGGCGTCCGGCGACGGCGACGGCGTCGCCCCCATGCAGGACGAATTCAGCGACGGCCGGCCGCCGCTGGAGGAGCTCATCAGGCACGGCATCGGCCAGCTGACCCGCGTCTTCGGCACACGGCCGGTGCCGCCCGCCACCGGGATGCGCGCCCTGGCCGCCCTGCAGGCGAGGGTCGTGGCCGCCAGCCGGTTCGGCATCCCGGCGGTGGCGCACGAGGAATGCCTCACCGGCCTGGCCGCCGCGACGGCCACCATCTTCCCGACCCCGCTCGCCTGGGGTGCGTCCTTCGACCCTGATCTGGTCCGCGAGATGGCCGCGGCCATCGGCGCGTCGATGCGCGCGCTGGGCGTGCACCAGGGCCTGGCCCCGGTGCTCGACGTGGCACGCGACCCGCGGTGGGGGCGCACAGAAGAGACCATCGGCGAGGACCCCTACCTCGTGGGGACCATCGGCACCGGTTACGTGCAGGGACTGCAGTCCGCCGGCGTGCAGGCGACGCTCAAGCACTTCGCCGGCTACTCGGCCTCCCGGGCGGGGCGGAACATGGCGCCCGTCGCCATGGGCCGGAGGGAATTCGCCGACGTGTTCCTGCCGCCGTTCGAGATGGCGATCCGGCTCGGCGGAGCCCGTTGCGTTATGCCGTCCTACACCGACATCGACGGCGTCCCGGTGACCGGCGACCGGTCGCTGGTCACCGCCATGCTCCGTGACCAGCTCGGCTTCGACGGCCTGGTGGTCTCCGATTACTACGCGGTGTCGTTCCTGGAGCTGCAGCACGCCGTGGCGGGCGCGCCCGGCGCGGCGGCCGCGCTCGCCGTCGCCGCGGGCGTCGACGTCGAGCTGCCCAGCGTCCGCTGCTACGGCCCGCCGCTGGCCGAGGCCGTGCGCGACGGGCACGTGCCCGCCGAGGTGATCGACATCGCGGCGAGCCGGGTGCTCACCCAGAAGTGCGAGCTCGGCCTGCTCGACCCGGTGAGCGCGGCGGCCGCGGGCACCCTCTCCGCCGGCGAAGGCGGCGGCGCCGACGGCGCCGACGGCGACGGCTCTGCGGACATCGACCTCGACCCGCCCGGGCACCGCGCGCTCGCCCGCCGCCTCGCCGAGGAATCCGTCATCCTGCTCGTCAACCGCGGGGAAGCGCTGCCGCTCGGCCCCTCGGCTTCCGGGGCACGTGTCGCGGTCATCGGCCCGCTCGCCGACGACGGGATGGCGTTCTTCGGCTGCTACACGATGCCCCGTCACCTCGGCGGCCGGTTCCCGGCGGCCGCCCGCGGGGTCGAGGTGACCACCGTTCTCGGCGCGCTGCGCGCGGAACTGCCCGAGGCGAAGATCTCCTTCGAGCGCGGCTGCGACGTGCGCTCGCCCGACCGGTCGGGCTTCGCGGCGGCCCAGGCGCTGGCGCGGGACGCCGACATGGTCGTCGCCGTCGTGGGCGACGAGGCGGGGCTGTTCGGCCGCGGGACTTCCGGCGAGGGCTGCGACGTGACGGACCTGCGGCTCCCCGGTGTCCAGGAGGACCTGGTGGCGACGCTCGCCGATACCGGGACGCCGGTCATCCTTGTGCTCGTCACCGGGCGGCCCTACGCGATCGGCGCCCTGGCGGACCGCGCCGCCGCCGTGGTGCAGACGTTCTTCCCCGGCGAAGAGGGCGGCCACGCGATCGCCGGCGTGCTGTCCGGCCGGGTCACGCCCAGCGGCAGGCTGCCCATCGAGATCCCCGGTCTCGCGGCCGGGGAGCCGTCGCCCTACCTGCGCCCGCTGCTCGCCGGGCGGCACGGCGGCAGCGTGGTGGACCCGACGCCGCTGTTCGCCTTTGGCCACGGGCTGTCGTACACCACATTCGAGTACGCCGGCCTGGCGATCAGCCCAGGCGAGGTGCCCACCGACGGGACTGCGGAAATCTCCTGCACGGTTCGCAACACCGGTGAGCGGCCCGGAACCGAGGTCGTGCAGCTCTACCTGCACGATCCCGTTGCCCAGGTGGCGCGCCCGGTGCGCTGGCTGGCGGGATTCGCCCGGGTGCCGCTCGAGCCGGGGCAGGCGCGGCAGGTCGTCTTCCGGCTGCACGCCGACAGAACCGCCTTTCACGGGCTGGCCGGTGAGCGCATCATAGAGCCGGGCGAGATCGAGGTCGCGATCGGCGGCGCATCGGACCGGCTGGAGCTGCGCGGGTCATTCACGCTGTCCGGCCCGCAGCGGGCCGCCGGCGCCGGCCGGGTCCTGGACACGCCTGCGGCAATTCGGGACACGCCAGCGGTGATTGACGGCATGCTCGAATGAATCGCTTTCGAAATTTTCGGAAGAGAAACGACGGACCGCAATCCGCCCGGCCGTAAATAACTCATGACATTAGGCTTGTCAGCCGACGTCCAGATCATTAGTCTGGGTTTATCAAAAGCAAATTTTCGGAGAAGTTTCGGAATCATCACTTAACCCTTTAACCACGAAAACCGCACGATGCACGTGTTCGGAGAGACAGGCGTCATGAGCGTCAATGGAGTCGCAGCGGGATGGCCAGCGGCGCGGGCCGCCTTTCCCAAGGCGACGGGCTCCACGATCCCGCCGGGCGGGTGGAATTCCTTCGGCGGCCAGATGGCCTTCAGGCCGTAGTGACCCGGGCGCCGGCACATCCCCCCCTGCCGGTGCCCGGCCCGGTGCCGGCCGCCGGACCGGCGTGCGGCCAGGCCGGCGGCCCGGCTCCGGATGGCTCCGTCCTCTCCGTCCCCGCTCGGAGAGGACGGAGCCGGGAGGGGGGCGCTGGCGGCGCGAGCGCGCGGCACCTTAGCGGCCGCCACCTGAAGGGAGTTCATCATGCGACGAAGCAGAACTGTCATCGTGAGCGCGGCCACTGTCCTCGCGGCAGCCGCCACCGCCTCTGCGCTGGCCGTGGCCCCCGTGTCGGCGGGAACCCGCACCCCGGCGGGAACCCGGATCGCTGCGGGGGCGGGAACCACTGCGGGAGCCCGGACCGCTGCCGGGACGCGGATCCCGGCCGGGGCCGCGAGGGTCGTGGTCGACCCGCGCGAGGGGCGCCAGGTGATCGACGGCTTCGGCTTCGCCGAGGCGTTCCGCGAGCCGGTCATCACCGCGCTGCCCGCGTCCGAACAGCAGCAGCTCGGCTCCCTGCTGTTCGACCCGGTCAACGGCGCGGGGATGAGCATCGTGCGGTTCGGCCTCGGCGGATCAACCGACCCCGGTGATCACATCAGCGGCCCCGGCGACGTGGCCGACCAGGCCTGGCTCGGGAAGCTTGCCGAACAGTACGGCGTACACCAGTTCTATGCCGACGCCTGGAGCGCCCCGCCGGAGATGAAGACCAACGGCTCGCTCGACAACGGCGGCTACCTGTGCGGCGTGCCGGGGGAGAGCTGCGCCAACGGTGACTACCGTCAGGCTTACGCCGACGAGCTCGCCGCGCTCGCCAAGGGCTTCGCCGATCAGGGAATCCCGCTGGAGGACGTCGATTTCGTCAACGAGCCGGAGATCGGCCCGGCCTACGCGAGCATGCTGATGACACCGGCGCAGGCCGCTGACTTCGTGCCGCACCTGGGCCGGGCGCTGGCCTCGCTGGGCCTGCGCACGAAGGTCGCCTGCTGCGACGCCGAGGGCTGGACCGACGGCGCGGCCTACACCCAGGCGGTGCTCGGCTCTCCCGAGTCCGCCCGCTATATCGGGCTGATCACCAGCCACGGCTACACCGCACCGCCGACCGTCCCGCTGACCAGCAGGCGCCATGTGTGGCAGAGCGAATGGGCGAACTTCAGCCCCTGGGACCCCACCTGGGACGACGGCACGCCGGGCTCGGGGTTCACCTGGGCGCAGAACATCCAGACCGCCCTCGTCTCGGCGGATGTGAACGCCTTCTTCTACTGGTGGGGCGCGTCGGCGAGCACCGCCAACTCCGGGCTCATCCAGGTCCAGGGCCCGACGATCAACCTGTCCAAGCGCTACTGGGCCTTCGCCGCGTTCGCCCGCTACATCCGCCCCGGCGCGGTCCGCGTCGAGACGGCGAGCACGGACAGCAGCCTCCAGGTGTCCGCGTTCCGCAACCACGACGGCTCACTGGTCGCGGAGATCCTCAACACCGCGACCACCGCGCAGCCGGTTTCCCTGCGGGGCATCAGCCTGGACGGCGCGTCCGCGTACCTCACCGACGAGACGAACGCGCTGACCCCCGAGCCGTCAGGCGCCGGTCTCAGCGCCCCGCCGCGCTCCCTGACGACGGTGGTGGTTCCACCGCACTCCCGCTGACGTGTGCCATTGGCAGGGGCCGCGGCCGCCGGCCGGCCCGCGGCCCCTGCCGTGCTGCGTGGCCGGATTCTGACAGCCCGCGGCCCCTGGGCGCGCCCTGGCGTGGCCAAGGCGACGTCGCCCACCTGCACAAAGCAATCGAAAAGATCATGAAACACATCATGATCAGTTGAAATATATGCATATTCACGATTCTCTATTCGTAGAAATAGAAACCAAGATCGTTACTACGAACGAGAGGTGGATAATGTCCCAGGACCCGTTCCCCGGCCACGGGCAAGACGGTGGAGAGCCGTCGCCCGCGCCAGGTGCGGGGAACGGACCTGGGGACGCCGACGCCAGTGCAGATGATTTCGACGAGGCGTACCTGGACCGGCTGGCTGCCGACATCGACGCCGGACTGATCGAGATCCCGCCCGACGACGCACCCGCGCAGGGCGTGACGATCAGCCTGGCCGAGGTCACTGACCCGGCCGCCGCCGACACCGCCGGGTTCGCCCAGGGCGGCGCCGCGGACACGATGACTCCTGGCGCGGCCCTGGCCGCCCTCGCCGAAGCTGCTTGTGCCGACTTGGGCACCCTGACCAGCAACCAGGTGCTCGGCCTGGCTGGCGCCGGGAAACGTCTCGCGGCTTTGGGCACCTGGATCGAACTGGCTGCCGCAAGCGAGTTCGCCGCCCGCCGCCGCACCGGGGACCTGCCCGGCGTGGTGGCCGGGCAGGTGCTGAGTGAGTTCGCGGGGGATGAGCTGGCCCCGGAGCTGAAGCTGACCCCGCTGGCCGCCGCCGAACAGCTCGCCTACGCCGCAACCGTCACCCGCCGCCTGCCCGCCACGCTCGCCGCATTGCGCGCGGGGACGGTGGACGGGTACCGCGTGAAGATCATCGCTGAGGCCACCGGGTACCTGTCCGATGAGCATGCCGCCGACGCCGACCAGGTGCTCGCCGTGTCGGCGGCGGACTTGACTTACGGGCGGCTGCGGCATGCCGCCGCCCGGCTGGTGATGATGCTGGATCCGGAGGCGGCCCGCCGCCGCAAAGAGGCGGCGGGCAAGAACGCGCGGGTGATGTGTTTTCGGGAGGAGGCGGGGACGGCGGGGCTTTCCGGCCGGGACCTGCCGGTGGGTGAGACGCTGGCGTCGTGGGCGAGTGTGAAGGCCCGGGCGGTGGGTTACCGGGCCGCGGGGATGGCGGGCACGGTCACTGAGTTGCGTGCCCGGGCGTTTTTGGATCTGCTGCAAGAACGCGATGCCCGGGACCGCCTGGATGTCCCCGGTGGCCAGCAGCCCGCCACCACCACCACCACCGGCGGCGTCCCCGGCAGCCTCGGTGACGGCGGCAGCACCGGGGACGGCAGCACCGGGGGTGGCGGCACCGGCCCCCGGCCCGCCCCCGCCACCCCGCCCGGATCCGTCCCGGCCCGGCCCCCGCTCGCCGCGCTGATCAATGCGGAACGCGCATGGCGGGCCGCCCGGAAACCGACGGGCGCATGAACTATGTGTGCTCGAATTTCCGGTACTCCGACCGGCCCAAATGCTATCGCAGGGTAGGCGGGGCCAGCCTGGAGGCATTCGTCAAGGACGCCGCTATCAACCTGCTGGAACGCCTCGACGTGACCGGTGCGCAAGCCGCAGCAGTGCTCACTGAAGCCGACAAGCAAGCGATCGAGGCCGATGGGCAAGAACTAGCCGAACTGAAAGCGATGTGGGACGCGCGGGAGATTCGCACCAGCGAATACCGTGAAATGCGCAAGACGGTGGAGGCCAGGATCAGGAAAATCGAGGCCAAGACGATGATCCGGCCAGCCGCGGAAGTGCTGGCGGGGATGACCGGGCCAGACGCGCGCAAAACCTGGGAGGCGCACGAGCGAGCCGGAAACCTCGAACGGCTGAACGCGGTCCTGCGGTTCCTGTTCGCCGCGATCCGCATCGGCGAGAACACCGCACCAGCCGGACGATTCGATTATAGCCGCATCGAGATCGAGCAAAATCAGCTCTAATCAGCCCGAAGACAGCGAAAGGGGACCCTGCACCGCAGGGTCCCCTTTCTACGTTCTGTTGTGCGCCGTCAGTCCTTCCGCGTGTCAGCCGTGCCGTCGTCCAGCGCCAGCAGCCGGGCCAGCCGCAGCGCGTTCTCCGCGCTGATCGTCGTCTTGAACTGGCTCGTTACTCTGCGCAGGTGGTACGCGCGCAGCGCGTCTTGACTAATGTCCTGCCGATAGGCAGTCACCTCTTCCGTGTCGGTCTCGTCCCTAGCCGGAATGGTCGTCGGGCGTCACCTCCTCCCGCACGACTCGGTGGGCATCCCCTCCTCTCCGTCTCTCGTGCCGGATCCCGGTGCGGTGCGTGTCGTCCACGTCCACGGCGCGTGTGCGGCCTCTACGCGCAGGCGCGAGGCGCGTGGACGCTGGACGGGCGATCACTGTCCCGTGACAGACACCGGGCCGGCAAAGCCGACGGCCCGCGAACGCCGGTAAGCGCTTCGGAGCGCCGGGGCCAACTTGGGGGTAGGCCAAGCACTCTTCGCGTCTCCACGGCGGTCCTGGGCCGTTCTGGCGAGCTTGCCAGCGTCCGCCACGGGACCAACAAGCGTAGGTCCGGTGCCTGGCGCGGCAACAGGGCAATAGCGGGATGTTGGGGGACGTTTCCACCCCCCGTCATGTGTCCGGGGTGTTCTGCGTGCGTAGTGCCGATGATGGCGTGCCCTGCGATTAACTGCCGCCAATGTATGAGTTGCAAATTTTCGGTCACCTGGTGACAGGCGACGCCGCCCCGGGACTGGTGGCGTTTACGAAGCTTCGGCCCGCGATGCATCTCGGTTGGCTGTTGCTGAGCGACGATGCAGTATTCCTCGTGCTAATTCGGGACCTTGACACTGGTGACTGCGTCATGGGACGGCGTAACCGCTATGACGAGGTGACCTGGTGTGAGTCATCTCTCGTGGCTGCGGAGCACAGGCCGGGTTTCAGGATGACCTGAAATGCGGAGTAATCAAATGACAGACGGACGGGATACCGTAAGTTCATGCACGCCAGCAGGCCAGGCACGGCGTCTGGCGGCATTCCGCAGGCAGTACCCGGAATGGCGAATCGGCTTCGACCATTCGGTGGAAATATGGCGCGCATACCGCGACCTGTCCAACGGCTTCGAGTTGCATTGCCAGTATGTCTTGAAAGACCTTCTCGACAAACTCGAAGAGATCGCTGCTCAGGGCGAGCCAGCCGGTCTCACTCCTAGGCCAATCCGGCTTCAAAACCATAACCCGGATCAGCTTGCGGGAGATATGCAGCGTATAGAGCGATCACTTTCAGGCAGCCCGCCATGTATAGGAGGTGTAACGTGAAACAGACGGCAGCTTCTTCTTCCGTTGATTGCGTCGCCCCCGAAGACCTGTATGCCCTGGCGCGCAAGGCTGCCAGAACGGCAGCGGGCAGGCAGGTCTTCTCTCGTGAGGAATGCTTCGATATAGCGTGGGAAGCCATTGCCGAGAAATTCTGTTCTTCCGGCGGGCTACCCGCCGGTGAGCTAGTGCAAGCGGGCATGGACGCTATCAGGGCCGAATATGCCGAATTGCGTCATCATCACGGAATCCCGAAAGGTTTTACCAGCCGCGATGGCACGAAGCGCGAACGGTATGTCACGTACTGGTATTTTCATGCTGGCGTGACCAATAGCCACGAAGACAAGGTGGTTGATTCGATAGCGCTAGCGCAGATATGGCCCAAGCTGACCGTTACCCAGCGTGAGGCTATCGCGGCTCTGGCCCGGCATAGGGATATAACGTCCGCCGCCAGGTCTCTCGGGAAAAGTCACGCAACCTTCCGTAGTCAGCTTCGCCAAGCCCGGAAACTGTTCTTCGCCCTGTGGCATGAGCACGAAAAACCATCCCGCAAGTGGATGAGCGACCGGCCCGCCAATCCTGAACGCCGGCAACTCACTATATCGACAAACCTGCGCAGGCGGCGGAAACAGCGGCAGGCCAGGAAAAGCTCCCCTGCCCCGGCGGAAAGAAAGGGCAGGGGCTGAGCGCGGGGACGGCATCAAACCCGAGAGTCAGCGGAGGCCCGGCGGCGTGCCGTCCCCGCCCCCGAATGATCACGAACCGAAGAAAGAGGCACCGGCTCTAATGCGCGGGAAGGAGCCGCGAAGGGAAACGACGGAAAGGGACGACCCGATGTACGAGGTCCGGGCCTATGATCACGTCATTCTGGGTGACTCGGCGGCCGAATTCCCGGCCTTCACGAGACTCACGCCAGCAGTAAACTTCGGCTGCGCGCTACTGAGCGAGGAGACAGTATTTGCTGTCATGATTCATGATCTCATTACTGGCGGCTACATTATCGGACGGCGAAACCGGCGCAACGAGGTCACCTGGCACCAGCCGTCTCCGGGTAAAGCTAACCGTAGCCCTAATTCCATGCTGAACCGAAGAGAGGAGCCCATCTGATGACTGCCACGGCAGACGAGATTCCAGGCATACCGGCAACCGAACTTGAGGTCATGCTGACGGCGGCCGCCGATTTCCTGGAGAGCCAGGGCACGGCGCAGCGGATCACCTATGACTGGCCTAAGCCGCAGAGCCAGAACACTCACTTTGCAGAAGAAGACTCAGCCAGCTTCCGTGAGCTAACCCAGCCGTGGGAGCTGTTCCCGGCAACCCGCCGCGAGAGGTACAACAAGCTAGACGGCATGCACCTGATGACATACCGCGCGGAGAACGCATGACCCCAGCACAAGAGCAGGCCGCGAGGATCACGGGGGCTCTGTGGCAGGCAATCCGGTCTTCCGGGGGCATACGCATCAAGCAGTACCGGCATTACCCGGCAGTGTTCGGGCCGCTCTGGCTGGAATCCCTTTCCCTGCCCATAGGTGACGATAAGCCAGCGGTGCAGCCAGTCGCACTGATCGACAACCGGCATTCAGCATTCGAGCGTCACAGAGATGCCGCAATGCTACGGGAAGAATACCAGCGCAGACCGCGCACCAAGGTATACGAAGATATCGGGCACGAAAGTGATGCCTGGTACGCCCTCACCGCCGGTTACCTGACACGCCTGTCGCGCAGCGGACTCCACGTGACATGCAGCGTATTCGAGAACAAGCACGGCGACGAAACCTTCGGAGCGCACCAGGACACATGGTTCGGGGCGGTAATCATGTTTGCCGGGGCAAAGGAATGGACCCTCGGAGAGGGATTGCCCGGCGAAACCGAACCCGCACCCAGGAAAGTGACAACCTATACCGGAGACGTCCTCCTGATCCCGAAGAACCTGCCGCATTCGGTGAGGACTCCCGAAGACCCAGGTTTCTCCGTTCATCTCGCGTTCGCGATAGACCGGGACCAGCTATGACATTCGTAATACCCGTACCCCTGGCATTGTGCGTATACCTCGCCTGCGACCCGGAGCGAGCACACTACTGTCGCCACGTGTAAGCACCGGTTCGCGCCCGCTTTGGGAGGTGAGAAAGGAACCGAGAAAGGGGGACGGGCCGCCCCTCGCCCGTGGAAAAGGCCGGGGCGGCCCGTCAGGGAACACAGGTTCCCCGGTACAGATGGCACCGGGGGCCGTCGTGCTGCGCACAACGGCTGACCGCAGAGGAGGCACCCGCCAGCATAAACAGCACAACACAGGGAAGGTGCTGGTCGCACCGTGACAGTCCGGGGCTGCTGATGCCTGTGAGCGGACCATCCAGGACATGGATGGAAGAGACGGAAGGTAGGTTATGCCTAAGCAAGACTGCTCTCACGTATTCGTCACCCAAGAAGTGACCAAAGACGGGAAGTCAGTTATGGTAACAATGTGCGTTAAATGCGGCGCCACGAAATAGCCGCTGGCGTCGTTCAAGCGGGACCATTGCGCGTTTCGCTCTCAAGTACCGGCTTGCCGTGTTCCAGGTACAAGACTTCACCGGACTTGTACGAGCGGTATGCGTTAGTCAGCCTGCGTGTTAGACGTGGTATTACATAGCGTGCAAGATCGTTGACCAGCACCCATGCTGTCATGTCGATTTCAGTGCCTTCAAGGCGAATATGGCTCTCGTCCTCACCGAGCTTTCCGCAGTCAAAGACATAGAGAATCTTGTCACCTTCGGCGTCGCTTGGTGCCCAATCGTGAACCAATAGACGCACAACAGTTTTGTTCAGGCCCAGTTCTTCTCGTACTTCGCGTTCGCATGCGCCAGCCGGCGATTCGCCACGGTCGACATAGCCGCCCGGAATGTCCCAGCCATTTCCGTATGTTTTGCGGACCAGGAGAATCTTATCATGGTCGACAAAGAGCGCGCCGGAAGCCAGGCGTGGTGTTGCAAAATTGGCCGTTGGGTTGTCCATTAGATTAGATCTCGTCCGTTAACGCGTGCGGCCAGCTTGTCAAGTTCGACAGATGGTCTTCCTATTGCGCTTTTAATCAAAGCCGTGATTACCTTTCTGGTCAGGTAGTGCTGGCGCACCTGCTCAGGTGCTAGCCTTTCAGCAGTTAGTAGCGCTCCTAGTGCTCCCTCCTGGTTTCCTATCAGGCTATGTGCCCGGGCGACGTCTAGGAGATACCTCACTCGGCGTTCCGTTGGCACCGCCTTAGTATTCAATGAAAGGCCATAGTCTAGCACGGTTTGTATATCGCCTAGTTCAACAGCCGTGTTGACGCGATGAATAGCGACGTTCGTAGGCCCAAAAGCAGTCCAAAGGTGGTTTGCGTCCTTGCCTAGACGACTCGCCGCGCTGTCTGCTTCCCGTAGGTACTCGGCAGTCCTTGACCCATCACCGAAACGCGCCGCAGCCATAGAGCCCGCGAGAAAAAGTGTCCCGTAAACGGATAGCCCGGTATCATCTTCAGTAATTTCACTTTCTAGAGAACCTGCGCCTGACTCCACGAGCCTTATTGCGGATTCAAAGCGCCCCGTTGAGAGCAATGCGAATGCAACCGATCGGATCAGCGAGAGCCGGACGGCTGGCATGCCAGAAGCTTCAGCAGCGTTCAACCCGCGTTCGGCGGCAATCCAGGAAATGTCAGGCTGCCCGCCTTTGGTCAAAAGCGATGCGGCGGCTTGATAAGACAAAGCCAGCACTCTCAGGACTCTGGCTCGCTCTGTCGCCTTACATTCTCGTGCGGCTACTTGGGCGTCAGTCAATAGCATAGAAACCCGGCTCGCGGCGGCCGAGAAGCGCGACTGCTGGTACGCGCTGAAGACAACTTCAAGGTCGCGCTCGAGATTTTGAAGCGACGGCATCATATCACGGGGAAGCGAAGCAAATTGATCGAGCCCGAAACCGTAATCTGTCAGAGCAGCGCACAATTCGGCAATAGCAGGCGAGGCTTGCTGTGCGACATTCTGATCAGTCCCTACGTAAGCTCCACTAGCCTGCGATTCCTTACGGCTGCCACTCTCGTGGGACCATAGTTCGGATTCATCACATCCGAGGATTTCGCATGTCTTCCAGCGGTGTCTTGGGTGCGGGACTACGCCGCGCGTGATCCACCGTTGAACAGATTTTGGGTCCACCCCCACTTTACGCGCTATTTGTGGCACTTCCAGGCCGCTAGCCATTACCGCGCCACGGAGCGCCACGTTCATGCGCTTCGCCGGCGCCACGCCATCGGCATTAGCGGGACCGGGATGCCTGGAACCGTGATCGCCGGGCAGGGAAAGACCGGGAGGGGGACTGAAACCAAGGGCGCTAAAGGGCCGCCCGCACAATTGGGAGAGAATGCTTCGGTACAGCGGCCGCGGGCACCTGATATCCCCTGTCTCAAGCCTCGCGACGTATTTCGCGTCAGGATAGACAGACGCTCCCATCTCGCGCGCGACACGCGCCATCGCATCGGCAAACTCCTCGCGCGTTTCATGACGTTCTTGCTCCCGGATACGGCGCAATACCAGATTCGGCGCTTTCGGTGCGCCCGGCCGGTTCTTGCCCGTGCCGTCAGCAGCCATGAGAGCCTCTCTCAACAGCGGATGACGCCTGCCGGTCCAGCCTACGCTACGTAGGCAGTCAGGCAGCCTCAGTCTGTGCACGGGTTAGTGCAAGTGCACGACTCCTCGCGCGTCTGCACGTATATGGCCACTCGTGCACTATGCACCTGCACTTGCACAACCGCGAGGAGCCTCCAAAATCTGACTACGCTATGTGATCGTCTATGTCTACGTCTACGAGCTCTCTTCGCCCATCGAGTGCAGACGCGCGGCGCTGGACGTAGACATAGACGGCCGGTCACGTTCTGTGAACGGCCCATACTCTCGTCTCATCCGCGTACGTGCCTTATACGTGCAGACACGCGCGTGATGGGACGATGGGATGAGACAAACTCCGGTCACGGACGGTATACCGACATACCACGGATACGAAGGAACGTTGACCGTCCCGCTGGCCACCCTCCTGGGCACCGGCGCAGCCCCCGGCGACGCCGCCGGGTTCGGCCTGCTCGACCCCGGCGCCGCCCGCGACCTGGCCGCCACCGCCTCCACCCACCCCGCCACACGCTCGTGCGTGACCATCACCGGCCACGACGGCACCGCCACCGCGCACGGCTGCGCACCCGGCCAGCACCCCTACCACCCCAGCCAGTACCCCACCCCCGGCCCGCATCCAGGTCCCGCACCAAGCAGACCGGGCGGAGAAAGCCAAGCAGACGAAGGCAGCGCAGGGAGCGGCGGGAGCCGTGACCGGCCTGGCGGTCGCGGCAAGCGCGCCGGAACCCGCGATGGTCCGTCGGCCAGCGAAATCGGGCAGGCCGCGGACTTCCTCCGCCGCCTGCGGGTGACGCTCACCCCGATCGCGGAAGGCAGCTGCGATCACACCAGCTATGAGCCCGGCTACCGGCCCAGCCGCAAACTCAGGCACCTCATCACGGCCCGCACCGCCCGCTGCCACTTTTTCGGCTGCACCCGCCCCGCCGCCGAATGCGACGCCGACCACACCGTGCCGTGGCCATCGGGCCCGACCTGCCAGTGCAATCTGGGCCCTCCGTGCAGGCACCACCATAGATGCAAACAAGATACCGGGTGGAGACTGGAGCAGCCGGAACCGGGAGTCATGATCTGGACCGGCCCCTCCGGACGCAGCCGCGCAACCCGGCCCACCACCTACCTGACATAGCGGATCGGCTACACATGTCGGGAATGACATGGCTCCCCGGCGCGGCGATCCGCCACAGCGACGGTGCTCGCCGCCTGGCAGCGCCTGGCCTGTGCCGGAGTTCTTTCAAGGTCATTAACTGGCGAACCGGCGCCTGCCACCGGCCGTGACCGCTACTGACGGCATCCGCCGTCGCGGTCCGGGGACACAAGCCCCTCGGCTGCCTGAATCCCCACGGTGAGGACTTGCTGTGAGAAACACTAAATTGCTGTTCGGGTCTCTTGCCCTGGCCGGCATCGGCCTGGGAGTCTCCGCGTGCACGCCGCCCACGACCTCCGCAGGGCCGAAGCCCGCTGACTCGGGCGTGACGGCTCCGGCGTCCGTGGCCGCGGTGACCGGCACGGGCTCCGTGGCCGGTTCCGGAGCGGGCTCGGGTTCCCCGGTGACCCAGGGATCCGGCGCGGGCGTGAATACCGGGCCGGGCAGCTACATCCTGGCGCCGATGCCAGCCGGTACTGTCCAGCTTGAGCGCGGACAGGACGGTCATCTGCAGGCACAGGTGGAGATGTTCGGGCTGACTCCCGGATCCTCGCACGCGGTATCCATCCAGGGCCCGTTCGGGCACCGGGTCGGGTTCCCGGCGCTGACCGCTAACTCCGCCGGCCAGGCTGACACCACGCTGACCTCGAATGACAGGGTTCGCTGGCTGCCGCCGCTCAGCCGGTTCGTGGTCAGGCTCGGCACCGGCAGCGGCGACCCGCTGGCCGCGGAGCGGATCGCGGAAACCAGCGTGCTGCCCCCGCGTCCCGAGGGCGGCGGCGTGTTCGCCTTCCACGCCGTCACCTTCGACACGAACGGCGCCAGTTTCGGCCGGCCCGCCGGCCGGGCCACGCTCAGCTACGACTCCGCCGCGCAGACCCTCACCATCACCGTCACGGCGTACGGGCTGAACCCGGGACCGCACGCCGCGCACATCCACCTGGGCAGCTGCCAGAACCAGGGCCCGGTCAAGTACATGCTGGCCGACTTCACCGCCGACGCCAACGGCGACATCATCGACCAGACCCGGGTAGTCAGCGGGGTCACGAGCGTGCCCGCGCCCGGCAACTGGTACCTCAACCTGCACCAGGGCGGCATGAACCAGATCCTGGCCAACGGCATGCCCACCCTGAACTTCAGGCCCATGCTCTGCACCGACATCACGACCTTCGCAACGGCTGGCAGCACCCCCTCCGGGTCCCCGTCCGCATCACCGTCACCTTCCTCGTCCGTTTCGCCGAGCCCGGCGATGCCGACCGGCTCGCCCACCATGACGATGCCCACCGGCGCCCCCAGCAGCAGCGCCAGCAGCAGCCCCTCCGGCAACCCCACCGCGATGCCAACTCACTGGTAAACGATCCCCCCATGCCGCAGGGACCATGAGACGGCGGGACCTGCGGCACAATCCCCGCCGAGCGCCTCCCGGGTTTCCTCTCCACCCGGGAGGCGCTCTTAACACCGAGCCGGTCCGGCGGCTTTCGCGCCGGCGCCAGTCCCGAGTAAGCGGAGATTCCTCCGTTTATGCTAGCCTGAGTCGCGATGCGGAGGATCATCCGCATCGTCTCCCGGCCACAACTATGCCACTTCGGGACAGCAACGAGGACGGCCCCAATGACGACCGAACAAACACAGAACGCGCCCGGCGGCACCGCCACACTCGCCGGGCGGACCGTCGCCCGGATCGGGTTCGGCGCGATGCAGCTGGCCGCGATGCGTCCCGGGCGCCCCGCTCCCGACCGGGATACGGCCCTGGCCGTGCTGCGCTCCGCCGTCGGCCAGGGCGTCAACCACATCGACACCGCGCAGTTCTACGGAGCCGGGGCCTGCAACGAGCTGATCCGCGACGCGCTGCATCCCTACCCGCATGATCTCGTGCTGGTGAGCAAGGTCGGCGTCGACGACAGCGGCCACAGCCTGGTTCCGGCCCAGCGGCCCGAACAGCTCCGCGCCGGCGTGGAGGCCAACCTCGCCAGCCTGCGCACCGAGCAGCTGGCCGTGGTCAACATGCGCCGGCTTGACGCGCCTCCCGGCCTGAGGGCCGAAGGCGACCAGCTTGTCGACCTGGACAGCCAGCTTGCGGAGCTCATAAAGCTGCGGGACGAGGGCAAGATCGGCGCCATCGGCCTGAGCAACGTCAGCCCCGGGCAACTCCGCCATGCGCTACCCGCCGGCATCGCATGCGTGCAGAACGCCTACAGCGTCCTTGACCGCTCCAGTGAACCGGTGCTCGCCCTGTGCCGCGAGCACGGCCTCGCGTGGGTGCCGTTCTGGCCCCTTGGCTCCGGCGGGTTTCCCGGAGTGGCCAGGGTCACAGACCATCCCGCCGTCGTCGCGGCCGCCGCCTCACTCGGAGCGACGCCCGCCCAGGCCGGCCTGGCGTGGCAGCTCGCCCACTACCCGCACACCCTGCTCATCCCCGGCACCACCAGCCAGGCCCACCTGCACGACAACATCGCGGCCGGCGGCCTCCGCCTGCCCCCCGGCACCCTCGCCACCCTCGACCGCCTGGCACCCGCCGCGTAGCCGGCACACCCGGCGGCTCTGAACGGCGGCCCGCCGTTATCAGCAGCCCGGAAACGGGCAGCGTAGGCTCTCTCCATGACCAATCCGCCGGCGGCCCCGGACCCGAAGAGCCTGCGCGCCTCCGATCGAGATCGCGAGCGCATGGCAGAGATACTGCGCGATGCAGCCGGCGAGGGCCGACTCGGCATGGACGAGCTCGACGAGCGGCTGAGCGCCGTGTACGCCGCGAAGACGTATGCCGAGCTGGAGCCGATCGTCCAGGACCTGCCGCACGGCGCGATAGAGCCCGCCCCGGGATCTGCGCCCGCCCCGGCGGCCGGTACCGCGGCGAACCGGTTCGGCGGCGAGCCCACCTCGAGCGCGGCCATCGCCGTCATGGGCGGTTTCTCGCGCAAGGGCGAATGGGTGGTGCCCGGGAATTTCACCGCCGTGGCCATCATGGCAGGCGGCGAGATCGACCTGCGGACCGCGCGGTTCGCCGAGCGCGTCGTCAACATCCACGCCGTCACGGTCATGGGCGGCATCGCGATCATCGTGCCCGAGGATGCCGAGGTGCATGTCACCGGCACCGGGGTGATGGGCGCCTTCGAGCACGGGCCCACCGGTCCCGGTAAGCCAGGGGCGCCGAAGATCGTCATCAACGGCGTGGCCTTCTGGGGTGCCGTCGACGTCAGGCGCAAGCCCTTCCCGCACAGGAAGAAGCTGGATCCCGCCCGTGACACCCGGGAAGACGTTCAGTAGCAGGTCTGCATCGCCTCGCGTACCTCGGCCAGAGTCGCGCCGGCGATGACACGCACACGCTCGCAGCCGTCGCGGAGCACCTGGCGCGCGTAGCCCCGGTCACGCGCGAGCTCGGCCCTGCGGGCCCGGACCGGAGCCAGGTGATCGTTGACGGCGGCGGTGACCGTTTGCTTCAGGGCCGCCGCGCCGCTGACCCCGGCCGCAACGTCGTGCGGATCCTGGCCGAGACACAGCGCCGCGAGCAGCACCAGGCTGGAGACTTCGGGCCGGCGAACCGGGTCGTAGCTGATGTGCCGCTCGGAGTCGGTGCGCGCCCCGGATGAGCCGGGCGGTCTCGTCCGCGCTCGCCGCGAGCGGGATCGCGTTGCCCCGGCTCTTGCTCATCTTTCCGCCATCGGTGCCGAGCAGCAGCGGCGCGTCCGACAGCAGCGCATCCGGTTCGGTGAACACCCGGGCCCCGAAGCGGTCGTTGAAACGCCGCGCGATCAGCCGGGTGAGTTCCACGTGCGGCAGCTGGTCCTGGCCGACCGGGACGAGGCTGGCCTTGCAGAACAGGATGTCGGCCGCCTGATGCACCGGGTAGGTGAACATGAGCCCGCTGACGGCGGCCTGGCTGGAATGCGCGATCTCATCCTTGACGGTCGGGTTCCTGCGCAGCTCAGAGACCGAGACCAGGCTCAGGAACGGCAGCAGCAGCTGGTTCAGCTCCGCACCGCGCTGTGCGCGAAGATCGTCGCCCGCGCGGGGTCGATCCCGATGGCCAGGTAATCCAGCACCATTCCGGTCACGTAGTCGCCGAGGTGCTCGGCGTGGTCACGATCGGTCAGCACCTGGTAGTCGGCGATCAGGACGAACAGCTGGACGCCGCGTCCAGCCAGCTGGACCCGGCTGCGCAGGGTGCCGAAGTAGTGCCCAAGGTGCAGCGGCCCCGTCGGCCGGTCGCCGCTCAGGATACGGAACGCAGCGGGGTTCTGCCTGACCAGCTCCTCGAGCTCGGCCGAACGGCGCCGCGCGGCCGCGAGCGTGCCGTTGCCGGTGTCTTCGTGAAGCGTGTCGCCGTGAACGGTGTCGTCGGTGTCGAGCAGTTCAGCGGTCATCGGGTCCTCCGTCGATAGATGCGGCTGGCTAGATGCGGGCACCGCCCAGACGCCGGACCCCAGCAAAAAGGGCCGTCCATCTGGACGGCCCCGAACGCGGGCAAGGCATGGGCCGTCCCTAAACGGGACGCCACGCCCCCACATATGACATGCAACGCATACCGGCACTCTATCAGCCGTACCGGCCGGACCGTCAGCCGCTGGTCAGACCGTGACGCGGTGGGAGCCGGTGTAGACGTTCATCGTGGTGCCCCGCAGGAATCCGACGAGGGTCATGCCGCCGTCTTCGGCGAGTGAGGCGGCGAGCGATGACGGCGCCGAGACGGCCGCTAGCACCGGGACGCCGATCATCAGCGCCTTCTGCGCGAGCTCGAAGGAGGCGCGCCCGCTGACCAGCAGCACGCAGCCTGCCAGCGGCAGCCTTCCGGAGCGCAGCGCCCAGCCCGCGACCTTGTCGACCGCGTTGTGCCGGCCGACGTCCTCGCGCAGCACAAGAAGCTCGCCGGCGGCGGTGAACAAGCCCGCGGCGTGCAGCCCGCCGGTGGAGGCGAACACGCGCTGCGCGGCGCGCAGCCGGCCGGGCAGCGCCGCGAGCGTCGCGGCGGGCACGCGGGTGTCGTCCGCGGCGACATCGAACGCGGAGCGGACCCGGATCGCCTCGATGGAGTCCTTGCCGCAGACGCCGCACGCGCTGTTCATCAGGAAGTTGCGGCCCGGGACGCGCAGCGTGTCATCGTTCGGGGACAGCGATACCGCGGCCACGTTGCTGTCGCACATGCGGATCTCACGGATGGCACCGGGAGCCGCCACGAGCCCCTCTGTGAACAGGAAGCCGGCCGCCAGGTCGAGGTCGTCGCCCGGAGTTCGCATGGTCACGGTGAGCGGCGTGTCGCCGACGCGGATCTCGAGCGGCTCCTCCACCGCGAGGATGTCGGCGCGCGGCTCGGCGTGCCCGGTCTGCCCCGGCTGCCCGGTCTGCCCCGGCTGCCCGGTCTGCCCCGGCTGCCCCACCTCGTCCGGCAGCGACACCCGCAGGATCTTCCGGCGCTCTGTACGCGTAGGCGCTGCGCTCGTCGTCACGCCTACGAGGCTACGCCGGGCAGTTCCCAGCGGGGTAGCGGGGCCGGCGGCCGGCCCCCGCGCGGGGCCAAATGCGCCAACGGCCCCACTGGGCGGGGCCAAATGCGCCAACGGCCCCGCGATGGGGGGCCGACGGGCTGCCGCACCCCCGGGCGTGCGGGGCTGGCGTTGCCATCGCGGCTGACGTTGCTGTGGTGAAAGCGGCCGGGCGGCCCCGGCGGCCCCGGCGGTCACCCTCGCCGGCGAACGGCAGGCGGCGGCGTCGCAGCCCCTGTCCGCGCAGCCGGCTACGCGCCAAGCAGTCAGCCGCCGACGTCGTCAGTCGTCGACGTCGGCGTCCGTGATGACGCTGATGCTGTCGTTCGCCAGCAGGAACGACATGTCCTCCAGGCTCTTGGCGATGGAGAACAGCAGGTAGGGAATCGCCCCGTTGGCGTCCTCGGCCAGTATCTCGGCCGCCTGGCGCAGCTGCGGGCTGTAGTCAGCCCCGATCTCGTCGTCCACCGTGCCCCCGTCGCTCACAGTCCGGTCCTCCGTTATCTCGTTCGGATCTGCAAAATGTAGCGTGGCTGGGAACTGCGCCGGAGACAAGTACACCCAAAAGCAACGTGCCGGACCCGGCGGGAGGTCGGGTCCGGCACGTGGTCAGCGCCGGGGAAGGCGCGTCAAACTCGCTAGGACGCGAAGTCGAGCAGCGGCTGGGCGCGGCTGGGGTGGCGCAGCTTGGACAGGGACTGCTTCTCCAGCTGGCGGATCCGCTCCCGGGTCAGCCCGAGGGCACGGCCGATCTCGTCCAGCGTGTGCGGGTTGCCGTCGTACAGGCCGAACCGCATCGCCATGATCGTCGCTTCCCGCGGCGTCAGCGCGTCCAGCGCCGAGCGAAGCTGCTCCGCCATCAGCTGGCGGTCGACAAGCTCCGACGCCTCGGGCGCGTCGACGTCCTCGATGAGGTCGCCGATGGACGTCTCGCCGTCCTCGCCGATCGTGGAGTCGAGCGAGATCGGCTGGCGGGAGGTCCGCAGCAGCTCCTCGATCTGGTCCGGGGTCCGGTCCAGCTCGACGGCGAGTTCCTCGGGGGTGGGCTCCCGGCCGAGGCGCTGGTGCATGTCACGCTCGACGCGGGAGAGCTTCGAGAGCATCTCCAGCACGTGCACCGGCAGCCGGATGGTCCGCGCCGAGTCGGCGAAGCCGCGCTGAATGGCCTGCCGGATCCACCACATGGCGTAGGTGGAGAACTTGTAGCCCTTGGTGTAGTCGAACTTCTCGACCGCGCGGATAAGGCCCAGGTTCCCTTCCTGCACCACGTCGAGCAGCGACAGGCCGCGGTCGCTGTACTTCTTCGCCACCGAAACGACCAGGCGCAGGTTCGCCTCGAGCATGTGCGCCTTGGCGCGCCTGCCGTCCTCGGCGACGAGCTCGAGCTCGTGCCGGAACTCGGGGTCCAGGCCGGGATCGGTGTCCAGCTTGTGCTCCGCGAACAGGCCGGCCTCGATCCGCTTGGCCAGGTCGACCTCCTGCTCCGCGGTGAGCAGGCTGGTACGCCCGATGGACTTGAGGTACGTGTGCACCGAGTCGCCCATGGCGGGCGTCTGGTCATCCAGGTCAGCCGAACTGCCGCTCTCCACGAGAGCGGCCGCCTCGGCCTCGATCGACGCCACGTCGGCGTCGCCGAAGTCGGGCTCCTCGTCGTCCGGTGCCGGCGGCTCCCCGGCCACGCCGCCACCGGACGACACCGTGGCGCGGCGTGCCTTCGTCCGCCGCGCGGGGCGCGCCACGGCGGGCGCTGCCGTCTCGGTGTCCTCGTTCGCGAGTCGCACTCCTGCCTCGCTCAGCTCGCGCAGAATTGACCGTCCCTCTGCCGGCGTGAGACCTGCTTGCTCGAAAGCCGTCCGCAGTTCCGAAAGGGACAGGTGACCCTGACTGCGCCCGCGCTGGACCAGATCGTCCACGCGTGTCATGCTTGCCTCATCGTCTTGCGCGGCCGGCGAAGCCATGGCGATCCGCGGCATGAGACACCTCCCTCCTCCTTGTAACGAGCGCATTTGCTGCGTCGTTCACCAACGCCCTACGGCGCTCCAGATTGCTGGCGGGTGGCCCGCCGGGCATCGGAGCGGGCACTATTTACTAACGCTTCCCGCGGGAGAATGTTCCCGTCGCAAGTCACGTTTCCCGCTGTTGTGGCGCTCGGCGGAGCCGCGCGAGGTCCGGTTTGCCGCTGGGAAGCATCGGGATGTCTTCCGCCAGCACGACCTCGCTTGGTGAAGCGTAACGCGGCAGGCGGGCCCGCACATGCATACGCAACAATTCGGGGCCCGGCGGGTCGCGGGGATCCTCCGGCACCACGATCGCGGTGACGCGCTCGCCCCACTCCGGGTCGGGGCGCCCGACCACCACGGCCTCGCGGACGCCGGGGCAGGACTCCAGCGCCGCGGCGACCTCGGCCGGCACCACCTTGCGCCCGCCGGTGTTGATCACGTCGTCGGCCCGGCCGCGGACGACGACGCGCCCGTCGTTGTCCAGGTAACCGAGGTCGGAGGTGACGAACTCCCCGTTGCGCAGCGCCGCGGCGGTCAGGTCCGGGCGGCCGCGGTACCGGCTGAAAAGTACGGGCCCCGCGATGGCCAGCCTGCCGTCGCGGTCGGCGCGGACCGTGACGCCGTCCAGCGGGATCCCGTCGTAGACGCAGCCGCCGCAGGTCTCCGTCATGCCGTAGGTCGTTATCACCCGCACCCCGGCCTCGCGCGCCGCCGCCACCAGGCCGGCGGGCGCGGGGGCGCCGCCGAGCAGCACCGCCCGGAACGCCGCCAGCGGATTGCCGCCTTGCCGCCCTGCCGGCTCACCGGCGCCCGCGCCTCCCGCCTCGCCGCCGCGCCCGCCTGCCTGCTCGCCGTCGTCCCGCCCGGCGGCGCCCCCGAGCAGGCGCCGCAGCTGAGTGGGGACCAGTGACACATAGTCGCAGCACGCCGCGTTCTGTATATCTATCCTGTCGGCCAGCACCGGATCGGTCCCGCTGGCCAGCGACCGGACCAGCACCTGGATGCCCGCGACATGGGTGACCGGCAGGCAGCACAGCCACCGCTCGCCAGGCCGGGCGCCGATCCGCTCCAGCGAGGCGCGCGCCGAGTGCAGCAGCGCCGCCGCGCTCAGCTCGACCCCCTTGGGCTCGCCGGTGGAACCGGAGGTGCCGATGATCACCGCCGTATCCTCGGCCGTTTTTTTGTTTACCGAACGAGCGGTGGTCACACCGTCGGCGCCCACCACGGTATCCGGGGCGAAGGCGCCGAGGAGCTCGCGCAGCCGCGCCGCGGGCAGCCCCGCGTCCAGCGGAAGGACCGCGGGACCGCTGCCGTCCAGCGCCCTCGCCAGCGGGCCCATGAGCCGCCCGGCATCCGCCGGGCCGGAGACCAGGACCGCCTGCAGGGAGCGCTTCACCACGATCGTTAAGGTTAGACGTGGTTACGAGCAGCCGAACGGCACCGGTCATCGACTACGTTCTAGCGTGCTCAATGGCACATCGACCACGTTGGGGACTGCGCGATGACTGGTGACCTGCCGGGCCTGCTGGACGGGCTGCGGGCGTTCGCGATTCCGATGCGGACCAGGTTCCGCGGAATCACCGTCCGCGAGGGCGCGGTCCTGCTGGGGCCGGCCGGGTGGGGCGAGTTCTCGCCGTTCGCCGAGTACGGCCCGCGCGAGTCCGCGCGCTGGCTGGCGAGCGCGCTGGAGTCGGCGCTGGCGCCCTGGCCCGCGCCGGTGCGGGACCGGATACCGGTGAACGCGACAGTGCCCGCGGTGGGACCCGAACGCGCCAGGCAGATCGTCACGGCGTCCGAGTGCCGGACGGCGAAGGTCAAGGTGGCCGAGCGCGGCCAGGACGACGCCGCCGACATCGAGCGGGTCGAGGCGGTGCGTGACGCGCTCGGCCCGGAGGGCAGGATCCGCGTCGACGCGAACGGCGGATGGGGGGTTGACCGGGCCGTGCGGATGCTCCGGCGGCTGGCCGCCTTCGGGCTGGAGTACGCCGAGCAGCCGTGCGCCACCCTGGACGAGCTCGCGGAGCTGCGCCGGCGGGTCGCCATCCCGATCGCGGCCGACGAGTCGATCAGGAGGGCCGAGGACCCGCTGCGGGTCCGCGCCGCCGGCGCGGCCGACATCGTGATGCTGAAGGTCGCGCCGCTCGGCGGGGTCCGCGCGGCGCTGCGGGTGGCGGAGGCCTGCGGCCTGCCGGCCGTGGTGTCCAGCGCCGTCGACACCTCGGTCGGCCTGGCCGCCGGGGTGGCGCTGGCCGCGGCGCTGCCCGAGCTGCCGTACGCGTGCGGCCTCGCCACGATGTCGCTGCTCGCCGGGGATGTCACGGCCTCCCCGCTGGCGGAGACCGGGGGAGAGCTGCCGGTTCGCCGGCCGCCGGCCGACGCCGCGGCGCTGGCGCGCTGGGAGGCCGACCCGGCGCCCTGGCGCAAGCGGGCGCTGGCCGCCGCCGAGTTCCTCCCCGCGGAGCGGCCGGCGTGAATCCCTCCACCGCGTTCGGCGCCGTGTTCAGCGACGAGCTCATCCGGTGCGGCATGCGCGACGTGGTCGTCGCGCCGGGCTCCCGGTCGACGCCCCTGGCCATGGCCTTCTTCGAGCAGGACCGGCGCGGGCGGCTGCGGCTGCACATGCGGATCGACGAGCGGTCGGCGTCGTTCACCGCGCTCGGCCTGGCCAAGGCCGCCCGCCGCCCGGTCGCCGTGCTGTGCACGTCGGGCACCGCCGCGGCGAACTTCCACCCGGCGGTGATCGAGGCCGACGAGTCCGGCGTGCCGCTGCTCGTGCTGACCGCGGACCGGCCGCCGGAGCTGCGCGGCACCGGGGCGAACCAGACGATCGACCAGATCAAGCTGTACGGGAGCGCGGTCCGCTGGTTCAGCGACGCCGGCCTGCCCGAGAAACGGCCGCAGAGCGCGGCGTACTGGCGGTCGCTGGCCTGCCAGGCGTGGGCATACGGGGCGGGCGCCGCGGGCGGCCAGCCCGGGCCGGTGCACCTCAACCTGCCCTTCCGCGAGCCGCTGGTCCCCGATACCGGGGATCCCGCTCCCGGGGGTCTCGCGCCCGACGGCTCCACGGCCGGGGACTCCTGGCCCGGGACGCTGGACGGCCGGCCGGACGGCGCGCCGTGGACGCGGTTCGCGGGCTTCGCCGCGCCGCCGGATCCGGGCCGCACGCTCCGGCTGCCGTGGACCGAGCGGGGCGTGGTCGTGTGCGGCGACGGTGACTACGACGCCGGGCCGCTGCTCGAGCTCGCGGACCGGGCCGGCTGGCCGGTGCTCGCCGAGCCGTCGTCAAACGCCCGCCGCGGCCCGAACGCGCTGTCCGCCTACCAGTACCTGCTGGCTACCCCGGGGTTCATGGCCGGGCACCGGCCGGACGTGATCGTGTCCGCCGGCCGCCCCGGCCTGTCCCGCCCGCAGTCGGCCCTGCTCGCCGCCGGGGCGGCCGCGGTCGCGGGGACGGCTGGAGCGGCCAAACGGCACGTGGCCGTGGCGCAGGGACCGGGCCGCTGGACCGACCCGCAGCGCGGCGCCACCGATGTGGCCGGCTCCGTGCGCCTCACCGGCAAACCGGACGGCCGGGGTGCCTGGCTGGGGGAGTGGCGCGCGGCCGACGCCGCGGCGCGTCGCGCCGCCGACGCCGTGCTCGACGGGGAGGAGACGCTGAGCGAGGCCAGGCTCGCGCGGGATCTGGTCAGGGCGCTGCCCGAGGGCGCGCTGCTGTGGACCGGGTCCAGCATGCCCGTCCGCGACGTGGACTCGCACATGCCCCCGCGGGCCGATATCCGGATCCTGGCCAGCCGGGGAGCGAGCGGCATCGACGGCACCGTGTCGGCGGCGGCGGGCGCGGCGCTGGCGCACGGCGGCCCCGCGTTCGCGCTCGTCGGCGACCTGGCCTTGCTGCACGACGCCCCGGGCCTGGCGATCGGGCCCGGCGAGCCGCGCCCCGACCTGTGCGTGATCGTCGTCAACAACGACGGCGGCGGGATCTTCTCGGCCCTGGAGCAGGCCGCGTTCGGCGGTCCCGACGGGCCGTTCGAGCGGGTCTTCGGCACCCCGCACGGGGCGGACCTGGCGCACCTGACCGCCGCCTTCGGCGTGCCCTACCAGCTCCTCGACCGCCCGGAGGACCTGGTCAAGGCCCTGCAGGGCGGCGGGCTGCGCGTGATCGAGGTCAGGACCGACCGGGCCGCCGGCACCGCCCTGCGCGCCAGCGTCCTCGCCGCCGCCCGCGCCGCGATCTCCTGAACCCGGGGCGGCTAGACCTGCCAGGTGAACGTCACCGAGCCCGCGCCGCCGAACCCGTTCGCCGCCCTGACCGTCACCCGGTACACGCCCGCGCGGCTGGCGATACCCGTGATGGCGCCGTTGCCGCCGATGGTCAGCCCGGGCGGCAGGCCGGAGGCCGTGTAGCGGAGCGTCTCACCCGCGGCCGCGCTGAGCGACTGGATCTGCAGCCCCACCCTGCTGCCGGCGGTGGTGCGCTGGTTTCCCGGGTCGATCAGCGTCACCTGGGCCCCGTTGAAGTAGTCGACGTCGGTGTTACCCGGCGTCCGGATGCCGGGCACCGTGCCGCTGCTGCTGAACTGCCAGAACGTCCAGGTGCGCCACCCCGCGGGCAGCGGCGGGCTGCCGAACCCGTATGCCGCGACCCACAGCGGGTTCGCCCCGAACGACCTGTTGCCGCCGGTGCATGTGTTCCACCAGTCAGCCGTCGTGTAGATCATCGGAAGCTGCCCGGTCAGGCGCCTGATCTCGTTGCTGAACGAGGCGATCCAGCCGACCATGCTGCGCTGGCTGAGCCCGTAGCACTCGTTCGGGCCGTACGGATTATATTCGATATCCAGTTCGAATGGAAGCAGGTGGCTGCCCGGCGCAAAGTGCGACTGCCGCACCGCGTAGTCGGCCTGCGCGGCGCCGCCGGGCCCGTTGGGGATCGCGAAGTGATAGTAGGCGGTGTACAGGCCCGCGCGCCGCGCGGAAGCGACGTCGGCGGCGCCGTACGGGTTGACGTAGTAGGTGCCCTCCGTCGCCTTGATGGCGGCGAACCTGTAGCCCGCCCTCGCCACCTGCTGCCAGTTGATGGCCGCGCCGCCCGGATGCTGGTAGTCCGCCACGTCGACGCCGCGCGGGTGCGGGGCGGCCATGGCCGGCATGCCGGTCCGGCTCACCGGCCCCGCCAGCTGGTGCAGCAGTTGCGGCGAGTGCGGCGCCCCGGTGTTCCAGTGCGGGCCGGCGGCGCCGGGCTGGTGCGGGCCGGCGGCGGGCTGGCTCGCGCCTGGCCCCGGCGGCGATGGCGCGTCCGGCGTGAGCTGGATGCCCGGCGCCGTGAAACCGGTAATGCTGAGCGCCGCGACCACGGCGGCGGCCCCTGCGAAGTGTGCTCTGAGAGTCATCGCCCCAGGCTCGCACACGACCGGGAAAAACCGTCAAATCCGCTGGTGACAGGGGCCGCCCGTCCTCGCCTAGGGGCTGACCCGCCAGTTGAACGTCACCGAGCCCGCGTTCCACCGGCTCCTCGCCGTGATCGTCACCCGGTACGCACCGGTTCTGGTGCCGGTGGTGCCGGTGACAGAGCCCTGGCCGCCGACGGCCAGGCCTGGTGGCAGGCCGGACGCCGTGTAGTGCAGTGTCTCGCGGGCCGCCGCGTTGACCGAGTGGATCGGCAGAAAGACCCTGCTCCCGGCCCGCACGTGCTGGTCGCCCGGGTCGATGAGAGTCACCTGCGCGCCGTTGAAGTAGCTGAGGTCGGTGTTGCCCGGGCTCGGTATGCCGGGGACCGTGCCGCTGCTGGTGTACTGCCAGAACGTCCAGGTGCGCCACCCCGCGGGCAGCGGCGGGCTGCCGGCCGCGTACGCCGCGACCCACAGCGGGTTCGCCCCGAACCACCTGTTGCCGCCGGTGCATGTGTTCCACCAGTCGGCCGTGGTGTAGATGATCGGCAGCTCTCCGGTCAGGCGCCTGATCTCGTTGCTGAACGAGGCGATCCAGCCGACCATGCTGCGCTGGCTGATCCCGTAGCACTCGTTCGAGCTGTACGGGTCGTACTCGATGTCGAGTTCAGGCGGCAGCATGCGACCGTCGGCCCGCCAGTGCGAGTGCCACAGCAGGTAGTCCGCCTGGGCGGCCCCGCTGCCCTCGTTGGGAATCGCGAAGGCGTAGTAGGTCATGTACATCCCCCAGCGCCGCGCCGCCACGACGTCCGCGGCGGCGTACGGGTTGATGTAGTAGGTGCCTTCGGTCGCCTTGACGGAGGCGAACTTGTAGCCCGCGGCGGCGACCTGCCGCCAGTCGATCGCCTCGCCCCCAGGATGCTGGTACGAGGCCACGTCGACGCCCCGTACGGACGGGAAGGCCGCCGACAGCATCCCGGTCCCGCCTAGCGGGCCCGCCAGCTCGTGCATCAGCCGCGGAGAGTGCGGCTCGGACGGATTCGGCGCACCCGGCGCCGAGAATGACGATGTTTTCGCGGACGTTATGGACGGTGTCGATGGTGTGTTGACTGTCGCGAATCCCGTGAAACTGAACGCCACCGTGATGGCGGCTACCCCTGTGATGTGTCCCCTACGCATCATCGGGCCAGGCTCGCATAAGACGATGATCGACACGCGGCGTTCGCCAAACTTCCCATTCACACCTGGTAAATTAGCTAGCTTGCGCGTTCGGAGTTCACTGAAGTGACAAACGAGACCATAAACGGACGGAACCTCCGCCGGGCGCGGCCTCCCGCAGAGGGAGACGCCGCGTGGTGAGGCAGGTGCGGCGGCCGACGGCCGGGGACGTCGAAGCGGCCTGGCGGGTGATCGGGGCCACGCTCGCGCCGACCCCGGTGGACGTGACCGCCGGGCCTGGGCTGATGCTGAAGCTCGAGTCGCTGCAGCCGACCGGGTCGTTCAAGGTGCGCGGCGGCCTGAACGCGCTCGCGGCGCTCGGCCCGGAGGTCCCGGTCATCACGGCCTCGGCGGGCAACCACGCGCTTGGCGTCGCGTTCGCCGCGAAGCTCCTGGGGCGCACGGTGACAGTCGTCCTGCCGGAGAACGCGTCGCCGGCCAAGGTCGCGGCGCTCGGCCGGTTCCCTGCCACCGTGGTGCGCACCGGCCGGTCGGTGGACGAGGCGGAGGCCCGCGCGATGGAGATGGCGGCGCGCGGCGGGTATTACCTGTCGCCGTACAACGACCCTCTCGTCATCGCCGGGCAGGCGACGGTCGGCTGCGAGCTTGCCGGCCAGGTCCGTGGCCAGATGACCGTCGTATGCGGCGTCGGGGGAGGCGGGCTGGCGGCCGGGCTCGGGCTGTGGGCGTCCGGCGCCGGCGGTGTGCGCGTGGTCGGGGTGGAGGCGGCGGCGTCGACGGCGGTGTCCGCCGCGGTGCACGCCGGCCATGGGGTGGGCGTCGCCGTCGGCGAAACCCTCGCCGACGGCATGGCCGGTAACATCGAGCCCGGGTCGGTCACCGTCGGCCTTGTCGCGGACCACGTCGAGGCGCTCGTCACGGTCACCGAGGATGAGATCAGGGACGCCATCCGGTATCTCGCGCGGGCGCACGGCGTCATCGCGGAGGGAGCGGGAGCGGCCGCGGCTGCGGCGGTGCTGGCCGGGAAGGTCCCCGCATCCGGTCAGGTCGTCGCCGTCGTGAGCGGGCGCAACATCAGCCTTCCGGTGCTCGCGGCCGTCCTGGGAGGCGGGGCGGGCGGGGCCGCTGGCGCATCTGGCCCCGCCCAGCGGGGCCGCTGGCGCCATCGACCCCGCTGGTTGGAGGTTGTATCGTCGCTGTGTGGCCCGCCGTTATCACGACATCACGATGGCGGAGATCGCGATCGTGAAGGGGGAGACGCCCGCCGGGGACCGGACCTGGCTGACGCTACCGGACGGTACCGCGCGCCGGGTTCCCATACATGTGGCCCACGACCTGCCGCATTTCGCCGTCGAGTCGCGGTTCGGGATCGAGGACGGGCTGTGGGGCGTGCTCGCCCGCGGCGGCTTCTCCGGCGCGAGCCGTGCGGTCACAGCCCGCCACCGCCGCCTGCGGCTGGTGACCGACGAGCCGCTGGATGAGCTCGGCGCGCGGAACTGGCCCGGCCATCTGGTCGCCAAGGCGGCGGTCAACGCCGTCGTCAACCTGTGGCGCGAGGGCCCGGACACCCCGGCGGCCGTCCGGGCCCGGATGCGCTCCGTGTGGATGGCGGCCGGCGCCGAGGACATGGGTGACCGGCTCCGCGAGCTGGCCGCACGGCTCGACGACAATACGATCGCCGGTGCCATCGCCGACGTGCGCCGGCTCTGCGCCGAGTGGAGCGCCCTCCAGCCCGGCGACACGCTTCGCCTCCACTGGCCCTGTTAGTCCAGGGGGCCTGCCGCACGAGAACGCCGGTTTGCGTTGGCAGCGGGTGATCCGCGGCGAGGCCGCCTACGTCAAGCGCGCGTGCGAGGCGTCGCTGCTGCGCCTCGGCGTCGACGTGATCGACCTGTACTACCTGCACCGGCCGCCGCAGACCGCGGAGATCGAGGAAACGGCCGGCGCGATGGCCGACCTCGTCAAGGAGGGCAAGGTGCGTTACCTCGGCCTGTCCGAGGTGGACGACGCGCTGCTGCGCCGCGCGCACGCGGTACACCCCATCACGGCGGTGCAGAGCGAGTTTTCGCTGTGGACGCGGGAGGTCGAGACCACCGCGCTCGGGGCGATGCGGGAACTGGGGGGCAGAACGTCGGCGCGCTGGACGTCAAGCTCACCGGCGAGGAACTCGCGGTCCTCGGCGGGCTCGCCGGCAAGGTAGTCGGCTCACGATACTGAGCTCGCCCTACTCGGCGCCGGGTGCCTGGGGCAGCTTGACCGGGCCCTTCCTGGCGGGACGCGCGGACGGCGGCGGCACGACCGGGCCGATGTCGCCGTCCGGCGCGTCGTCCAGGTCGACGATCACCGGTGCGTGGTCGCTCGGCCCGGTGCCCTTGCGAGCCTCCCGGTCGACCCACGCCGCGCGCACCCGGTTCGCCACCGGCGCGCTGGCCAGCACCAGGTCGATCCGCATCCCCAGGTTCTGGTGGAACATCCCGGCCCGGTAGTCCCAGTAAGTGAAGATCCGCTCGTCCGGCCACCGGTCCCGCGCCACGTCGTGCAGGCCGAGCGCCTCCAGGCTGGCCAGCGCCGCCCGCTCCGGCGGCGTGACATGGGTCTGGCCGATGTAGGCCCGCGGGTCGAACACGTCCGCGTCAGTAGGGGCGATGTTCATGTCACCGCACACCATCACGGCCTCCGGGCCCGCGCTCACCGTGTTGCGGAGCGCCGCCAGCCAGCCGAGCTTGTAGCGGTAATGGTCGGAGCCCGGCTTTCGCCCGTTCGGCACGTACACCGAGTACACCCGCACACCGCCGCAGGTCGCTGCCACCGCGCGGGCCTCGGGATTCGGGAACCCGGGCTCTCCGGCCAGGCCCGTCACCACGTCCTCGAGCCCCGCGCGGGAGAGGATCGCCACCCCGTTCCACCGCGGCTCGCCGTGCAGGGCCACCGCGTATCCCCGGCCGGTGAGCTCGCCGCCCAGCAGCTCGGTGAACGAGTCATCGGCGAGCTTGGTCTCCTGCAGGCAGACCACGTCCGGCTGCCGCTGGTCCAGCCACGGCAGCAGCCGCGGCAGGCGTTGCTTGACCGAGTTCACGTTCCACGTCGCTACCCGCACGGGCCTACACTAGCCGCCCGCCGCCCGGAGGCGGCGGTGCTCACAGGTACTCCCGTTTCCGCAGCCAGACGAGGGTGAGCCAGCCCCAGATGGGAGGCAGGTAGGAGGTGAACAGGCGCTGGATGAAGACCGCGGCGGTGGCGTCGGCCTCGGCGACGCCGGCCGTGGTCAGGCCGAGGATCAGGCCGGCCTCCACCACACCCATGCCGCCCGGCGACGGCGAGGCGCCGCCGACCATCGCGGCCAGCCTGATGACCACGATCAGGACGGGAAGCCGAAGATGGTCGCCGAGGGCCCGCAGCGAGACGGACATCGCCATCACGATCAGCAGTTCCCGCGCGACCGCGCCACCTCCCAGAAGCACGAGCTTGCCCGGGGAGCTGGCTACTTCCCTGAAGTTGCCCAGGATGTCACGCACCTTCGGGCGCGCCTTCTCGGCCGCCAGCCTGCGGAGCCGGGGCACCGCCAGCACCAGGCCGGCGGCCAGGGCGACGGCCAGCACGACGGCCAGGATGATCCATACCAGTTTCGAGTCCCCGCTCAGGTGCGAGCCAACATCGACATGGATGGATCCCCATGCGAACGGCAGCGAGATCACGAACAGCACCATGACCGCGATCCAGGAGACGCTGGTCATGATGGCGCCCGAGCTGAGCGCCACCGACGCGTCGTAGCCCTGTCGCTGGAAGAAGCGCACCCGCGTGGCGAAGACCGCCGCCGTCCCGCCGGCCAGCGCGCTGAACGTGTTGGCGACCTCGACGGACACCACCCGCAGGAACGGAAGCGGCCCGGCCACGCTGCCGATGCTTTCCACGGCCGACGCCACGTAGGCGAGCTGCGCGAGGATGAGCGCGATGATGACCCAGAGCCATTCGGCCCCGATCACGGTGTCGAAGGACTTGGAGACGTCGAGGAGCACGCCGATGAGGGCCCAGCCGCCGATGAGCGTGCCGATGACCATGATCAGCGTCGGCCAGCTCACCCGGCGGGGCTCCACCAGCTTCGGCACCTCGATCGAGGCGGCGCGGGCGGCGCGCTGCCGGAGGTCCGGCAGCAGCTCGCGCTTTCCCCGCAGGCTGCGACGGAGTGCGGGGTCCAGCGCCGGCCTGTGCAGCTGCCGGAGGGCGCCCTCCAGAATCTCCGGCGGCAGGCACCGTGCCGCGGCGCCGGCGGCTCGTTCGGCGCCGATGGCCAGTGCCGTCGCGGCCATCGCGCCGGCTGTGTCCCGGTCGAGCTGCTCCGGCGACGCGCTCGACGAGGCGTTGCGGAACTCCGCCAGGACGAGGGTCTTCGAGCCCGGGTCGACCAGCAGCGTGTCACCGCTGATGGCGCCGTGGGCGATCCGCGCCCGGCGCAGCATCAGCAGCCGGCGGTAGAGGTCCTCGAGGGCGGCGTCGCTGACATCCGTGGCGTCGGCATCAGCGAGCGCCGGGCCCGCGGGAAGGCGCAACACCACCAGCGCGTCCTTGGCCGGTCCCGCGGTTCCCGCCTCGACGAGCTCGGGCACCGCGGCACCCGCCTGTCCGGCCCGCAAGGTGAGGTAGGCCTCGCGCTCGACCTGCTGCAGCCGGGTGATCGTGAAGGTCGGCCCGGAATCCCGGTACAGCAGGAACCGGCCCGCCTTGGTCAGGAGCTTGGCATCGGCCGCGTCCCGGCCATAGACCTCGATGCCAAGCCGTCCGCCATGCGGGCCGGCCGGCCCGGTCCCGGTCGCCTGGTACTTCGCCACGCCCCAGACCTGCCGGCTCAGCGGGAGTACCCCGCTGGCGGCGATACCAAGCTCCTGCAGCAGCAGCTGCACGTCATCGGCCGAGGGCAGGCCGAGCGGTGAGCCGAAGACGAGCCGGACCGCCACCGCCGCCCCCCAGCCGATGGCCAGGCTGCCGGCGACGTTGAGCGGCGGCCCATGGCCTCCGACGGCCGCTGCCAGAGCCACCAGGGCGATGAAGATCTCGATGAGGCGCTGCACGCCACGCGCCAGATACGGCAGGGCCGCGGTAGCGACCGCCGTGAACAAGGCGATCTGCAGCACCGGGAAAGTCAGGTCGTAGCCGCCGATCGCGATCCCGGCGGGCCGCCCGCCGCGGCTTCCCAGCACCGCGGCCAGGAGCCCGGTCACCGCCGCCGCGCCGGCCGCGCTCAGCGCGATATCCCGCGCGATCACCCAGCGGCGCGCGATCAGGGCCAGCGCTGTTCCAGCGACGATCACGCCGATCGAGCCGGCGCCGTAGACCACCGTCACCAGCCAGGTGATGCTCCACGGCGGCGGATGGATCACCTGTGCGATGGCCCGGTCGATGCGCGAGTCGTAGCGGATGACCAGCAGGCTGCACCCCAGGGCGACCACGGCACAGGCCAGGCGCACCCCGTCGCTTCCGCGCCGGCGTCGCCGGCCGTCGCCGGCCGGAGCGAACACGACGGAAAGCCAGCTGCGCAGCAGGCTCGGACGGGGGCGAGAATCCGGCGGCTTCGCGGGGACAGCGGCCGGCGAACGGCTCTTCAACGGTTCGGCCGTGCTCACCTTCCGATGATGCGCGGGCACGGACCGCACCGGCAACATCCTTCCAGGGTGGCTGTGAGCGTGTCCCGTCCAGTGCCCTGAGCGGAATCGTCCTGGACCCGGAGGGCGGCCTGGAATTCACCCTCCCGGGGTGATCCGCCGGGCGGCCTTCGCGGGGAGCCTGGAGACTTGGCTACGTCATCTGGCGCGAGCGGTGAACGCGTTGTGCCCGGACCCCGCGCACGCGGGGTGGCCGCGACCGCCATCGTCATCGCGATTCTGGTGTCCCTCAACGTGATCGACAACAAGGTGCCACACGCGTCGCTGGCGCTCGGGCCCGCCGGTGCCGCGGGACTGCTGCTGGTCGCCCGGCGCGCCGGGCTCAGCTGGCAGGAACTCGGCCTCGGCCCCGGCACGTGGAGACGGGGAGCGCGCTGGGCGGTCGCCGAGATAGCCGCGGTGGCGCTCGTGTTCGCGATCGGCGCGGCGCTTCCGCTGACCCGCGGCGCCTTTCGCGACACGCGGTACGACGTGGGCTGGGGCGACGCGCTGCTGACCGCGTTCGTGCTCATCCCGGTGGGCACGATTCTGCTGGAGGAGGTCGCGTTCCGCGGAGTGCTGTGGGGCCTGCTGCGGCGCGGGCGCGGCGCGGTGGCGGCGACCGTGGTCTCGTCGGCGCTGTTCGGCCTGTGGCATGTGCTCCCGTCGCTCGGGCTCGCCACGAGCAACCAGGCGATCGGGAGCACGGTCGGCAGAAGCACGTCAGGGCAGGCGCTGTCGGTGCTGGGAACGGTGCTGTTCACCGCGCTGTCCGGGGCTGTCTTCTGCGAGCTGCGGCGGCGTAGCGGCAGCCTGCTCGCGTCGGCCGGCCTGCACTGGGCGACGAACGGGCTGGGCGTGCTCGCCTCGGCCGCCGTGTGGCACTGGGGCACGCCATGACCCCGGACGCGGAACGACGGCCTGACCGTCTGGCCGAGCCACCCTCCGTTCCGGATCCAAGGACGGTCCCGTATCCCGAACCCGCACCGGCCCCGGCACCCGCGCCCGCGCCCGCCTCCCCTCCGCCGCCGGCCGCGGATACGCGACGCGAGGGGGTTGCGGCGCCGGCCGAGCGCGGTCGCCCGGAGAAACCGCGGCGGTGGTCTTTCCCGCGGACACGCCGTTACCTGGGCAGGTTCAGCCTGCCGGGCCTGGCCGGGGCGCTGATCTGCTACTGCCTCTCGCTGACGCCGTCGCTGCTGCCCCGCGTGTGGTACATGGAGGCGGTCATGTGCGGCGTAACGACCGTCATCGGCTACGCCATCGGCGTCTTCATCGGCTGGCTGGCGAGGTCGCTGATCCCGTGGCGGCCCGGGGCCGGTATCCGCCGCGTGGCGCGATGGGCCCTGGCCGCCGCCGCCGTGGTGCTCATCCCGCTGTTCGGCGTGCTGGGCGCGCGCTGGCAGCACGACATCAGGGAACTGACCGGCGCGGACCAGCCGGGCGAGGGCCGCTACGTGTACGTCGTTCTCGTCTCCGCGGTCATCGCGATGGCGCTGCTTGCGCTGGCCCGCGGGATAAGGTGGCTGGTCCGTTTGGTCGCCCGCCTGCTGGGCCGGATCATCCCCGCCCGCGCGGCCACCGCGGCGGCGGTACTCGTCGTCGTGATCGTGCTCGGCTTCCTGGTGACCGGGGTGCTGCCCCGCGCCGCGATCGGCGCGGCGAACTCCGTCTTCGGCGGCCTGGATGACTCGACGGCCACCGGGGTGGTCCAGCCGACGGCGGCGCAGCGTTCCGGAAGCCCCGAGTCGCTGGTGCCGTGGTCCACGCTCGGCAGGCAGGGCCGGACCTTCGTCGCGGGCGGACCGACGACGGCGCAGATCGGCGCGTTCACCGGCAAGCCCGCGATGGAGCCGATCCGGGTCTACGCGGGGCTCAGGTCGGCGGACTCGGTGGCTGCCGAGGCGCGGCTCGCGGTCAGGGAGCTCGACAGGACCGGCGCCTTCGGCCGGAAGGTCATCGTCGTCGCCACCACGACGGGAACAGGCTGGGTCAACCCGGCCATGACCAACCCGCTGGAGTACATGTACGGCGGCGACACCGCGATGGCCGCCATCCAGTATTCATACCTGCCGAGCTGGATCTCGTTCATCGCCGACAAGGCGCCGGCCCAGGAGGCAGGCCGGGACCTGTTCGACGACGTCTACGACCGGTGGCTGGAGCTGCCCGCGGGCCACCGGCCCGAGCTCGTGGTTCTGGGGGAGAGCCTCGGCTCGTTCGGCGGGGAGGCCGCGTTCAGCGGGACCGACGACATCCGCGACCGGACCTCCGGGGTGCTGTGGGTCGGCCCGACGAACAGCAACACGCTGTGGAGCAGGTTCACCGCGGGACGCGATCCGGGCACCCCCGAGTGGCGCCCGGTCTACGAGGGCGGCAAGACCGTGCGCTTCGCCAACAGCCCGGCTGACATCGCCTCCACCGGCGGCTGGCCGCGCCCGCGCGCCGTCTACCTGCAGAACGCCTCGGACCCGATCGTGTGGTGGTCCTTTCAGCTGGCGTTCCACAAGCCGGCCTGGCTGAACGGGCAGCGCGCGCCGGACGTCTCAACGTCGATGCAGTGGTATCCGCTGGTGACGTTCTGGCAGGTCGTCGGCGACCTGGCGCTGTCGACCGCGGTCCCGGCCGGCCACGGCCACTCCTACGGCACGCTCGAGGGCGCCTCCGCCTGGGCGGCCATCATCCCCCCGCCCGGCTGGACGCCCGAGCGCACCGCCGCGCTGGCCCGGCAGGCGGCCGGCTGACATGCATTCCCCCGGACGATGAGAGGCAAGACAATGGATGCCCGCGACGCTCCTGGCAATGACACCACAGATCCCGCCCTCGCCGACCGCGTGCGGGGCCTGATGCCACAGCTGACGGCAGAGCTGGTCTCGCTTGTGGCGATTCCGTCGGTCTCTGAACACGGCTTCCCCGCGACCTCGCGTCCGGCCCTGCTGCGGGCGCGTGACGCCGTGGCCGCCCTGTTCCGGGACGCCGGCTGCGAGCGGGTCGGCTCGCTGGAACTCCCGGACACCGCGCCGATGGTGACCGCCGAGATCCCCGCGCCCGAAGGCGCCCCCACGGTCCTGCTGTACAGCCATTACGACGTCGTCCCGCCCGGCGACCTCTCGCAATGGCATTCACCCCCGTTCGAGCCGAGCGAGCGTGACGGCGCGATCTTCGGGCGCGGCACCGCGGATACCAAGTCGAACATCATGGCACACGTCGGTGCGCTGCGGGCCTGGGATGGCCACCCGCCGGTCGGCGTCAAGGTTGTGATCGAGGGGATGGAGGAGGTTGGTGGCGGGGCGGTGACGACCTATCCGCCGCAGCACCCGGAGATGTTCGACGCCAACGTCATGATCATCGGTGACATGGGCAACGTCCGGCCGGGTGTGCCCACGCTCACGGTGGCGCTGCGCGGCACGGCCAACGTGACCGTCGAGGTGCGCACACTGGCGTCGGCCAAGCACAGCGGGCTGTACGGCGGGGCGGCGCCGGACGCGCTGCTGGCGCTGCTGCGGGCTCTGTCCACGCTGCACGACGAGCGGGGCGACGTCGCGGTGGAAGGACTGCGGCGTGAGGAGTGGACCGGTGCGGGCAACCCCGAGGAGGAGTTCCGCGGGCTGGCCGAGGTGGAGGACGGGCAGCCCCTGATCGGCACCGGCAATCTGGGCTCCCGGGTGTGGTCCGGGCCGGCCATCACCGTCATCGGGATCGATGTCCCGTCGGTGGATGACGCGGTGAACGCCGTCTCGCCCTATGCGCGCGCGAAGCTGAACCTGCGTGTCCACCCCGAACAGGATGCCGCCGACGCGCAGGCGGCGCTGATGCGCCACCTGGCGAGCCAGATGCCGTTCGGCATCCGGCTCGAGGTCCATCCGGGAGCCACCGGGAACGGCTTCGCGGCCCGCACCTCGAGCGCCGCCTACGACGCGGCGCGGGGAGCCTGGTCGGCCGCGTGGGGCGGGCAGACGGTGACGATCGGCGCCGGCGGATCCATCCCGCTGGTCAGCGCGCTCCACGAGGCGGTGCCCGCCGCCGACATCCTGCTGACCGGCGCCACCGACGGCTACGCGAACATCCACGGGCCGAACGAGCGGGTGCTGCTGGATGAGTTCGAGAAGGCGACGCTCGCCGAGGCTGACCTGCTGGGGCGGCTGGCGGCTGGCTACGGCGGCGGGCACCGCTGATGAGCAGGCAGGCCGCGGCCCCGGCGGTTGAGACCAAGGAGAGGCCGGGGGGCTATCAGAGGGTGCTCGACCTCATCGAGCGCGTCGGCAACAAGGTGCCGCACCCGGCGATCTTGTTCCTCTCGCTCGCCGTGGCGGTCATCATCCTGTCGCAGATCCTGTACCTGGCCGACGCCCACATCAGCACCGAGGTCGTGCAGCCGCCGCCGGCCGCGGTGCAGGAGGAGTACGTCGGCGGGTCGGTCCTGCCCGCCGAGCAGCTGCCCGCCGCGCCCGCGCCGGCCCATTCGTACAAGCCGGTCCATGAGACGGTCCGGGTCGAGGGCCTGCTGACCGTCCAGGGAGTCCGGTACCTGTTCACGTCGTTCATCAGCAACTTCATGGGATTCACCGCGCTGGGGATCATCCTCATCGTCATGATCGGGGTGGGGGTGGCCGAGGTCTCGGGCCTGATCGCCTCGCTCATCCGCAAGCTGGTGGCCAGATCACCGCCCTGGTCGCTGACCTACATCATCGTGTTCCTCGGCATCGTTTCGAGCATCGCCTCGGACGCGGGTTACCTGGTGCTCATTCCCCTCGGCGCGGCAGCCTTCAAGAGCGTCGGGCGCCATCCGCTGGCCGGCATGGCCGCGGCGTTCGCCGGCGTGGCCGGCGGCTTCGGCGTGAACGTGCTGATTACGCCGGTGGACGCGGTGCTCACCGAGATCACCAACGAGTCCATCCACCTGGTCGAGCCGGGCCGGTCTATCGCCCTGACCGCGAACCTGTGGTTCGGCATCGCGTCCACGGTCATGCTCACCGTCCTGCTCTCGTTCATCTCGGCGCGGATGGTCGAGCCCCGGCTCGGCCGTTACGACCCGGCGCTCGCTCCCTCCGGGGAGGAGCACCCCGACGAGCCGGACGCCCTGGCCGGCATCTCGCCGGCCGCCGACGCGCGGGGATTGCGCTGGGCCGGGCTGGGCCTGCTCGGCGTGGTGGCATTGATCCTGCTGCTGACGCTGCCGCCGGGCGCCCCGCTGCGCGAGCCGGCCACCGGCGCCATCATCGGCACCTCACCGTTCATGGACAGCCTGATCGTGATGATCACGCTGGCGTTCTTCGTGATGGGGCTGGCCTACGGGCGCGGCGCCGGGACCCTCAAGACCAGCGGCGACGTGATCGGTGCGGTCACCAAGTCATGGGCGGGACTGGCCGGGCTGCTGCTGCTGTTCCTGCTCATCGCCCAGTTCATCGCGTACTTCAACTTCTCCAAGATGCCCGAGGTCGCCGCCGCCTGGCTCGGCGACACGATCGAGAACTCCGGCGTGGGCGGCGTGTGGCTGCTGCTCGCGGCCATCGCGATCACCGCCGTTGTCAACCTCATCATCCCGCAGGCGATCGCCAAGTGGGCGCTGCTGGCGCCGATCTTCATCCCGCTGTTCCTGCGGCTCGGCGTCGGGCCGGCCACGGTGCTGGCCGCCTATCGCGTCGGCGACTCCCCGGGGAACATCCTCACGCCGATCATGGCCTATTTCCCGCTGATCGTGGTGTTCGCCTCGCGCTACGACAAACGATCCGGGATCGGCACGGTGATCGCGCTGATGCTGCCGTTCTTCATCGCGCTGACGATCGTCTGGACGCTCTTCTTCGTCGTCTGGTACCTGATCGGCATCCCCTTCGGGCTCGGCACCTGACCCTGATCATGGGCGGCAACCGGCAGCACGGCCCACAGGGCGAGGGTTCACAGGGCGAGGGCCCGCAGGGCAGGGACACAGGCACGAAAGGCAGAGGCCGGTACGTATCGACCGGCCACCTGCCGTCGCCCCGGCAGGTACAGGACGCCGTGGACGAGGCATACCGGGTATACCGGCCGGAGACCGGAGGGGAGAACTCCCGGACCTACCCGGCGCTGGCCCGGGTGCCCGGAGACCTTTTCGGCATCTGCGTGGCTGGCGTCAGCGGCAGCATCTACCGGGCCGGGGACGCCGGGTACGAGTTTACGATCATGAGCGTGGCCAAGCCGTTCGTCTTCGCCCTGGTGTGCGAGACGCTCGGGGCCGAAGAGGTCAGGCAGAAGCTCGGGGTGAACGCGACCGGGCTCGCGTTCGATTCGCTGGCCTCGGTCGAGCGCAGCGCGGACGGCAGATCGAATCCCATGGTGAACGCGGGCGCCATCGCCGCCGTAAGCCTGATGCCGGGTGACAGCAGCGAGGAGAAATGGCTGTCTATCAGGGAGGGACTGTCCCGTTTCGCCGGCCGTGACCTCATGCTGAGCGATGAGGTCTACGCCTCCGCGTCAGCGGCCAACCACCGGAATCGTGCCATCGCGAACCTCCTGGCGAGCCGGGAACGGATCTACTGGGACCCGGCAGAATCAGTCGACCTGTACACCAGGCAGAGCTGCCTCATCACAAGCGCCGAGGACCTCGCGGTCATGAGCGCCACCCTGGCCGACGGGGGGATCAATCCCGTGACGGGGCTGCGGGTCGTCACCCCCGCCGTCTGTCAGCATGCGCTTGCCGTCATGGCGACCGCCGGGATGTACCAGACCTCGGGCGACTGGCTCTTTGACGTCGGTGCGCCCGGGAAGAGCGGGATCGGAGGCGGGATCATGGCCGTTTCGCCGGGAAAGGGCGGACTCGGCACCTTCGCGCCACCGCTCGACAACGCGGGAAACAGCGTCAAGGGCCAGCTCGTGGCCAGATTCCTGTCGCGGCGGCTCGGGCTGAGCCTCTTCGCATCGGAGCCGGACCCGGTAACGGCTAGAACCGCCAGAAGACCGGCACGAGGAACACCGCCACCACGAAAAACAGCAGGAGCAGCGGAAGGCCGAGCTTCCAGTAATCGCCGAACCGGTATCCGCCGGGCCCCATGACCATCAGGTTCACCGGCGTGGCTATCGGTGTCAGGAACGAGGCAGCGGCGGCCACGGCGATGCCCATCAGCACGGGCCGCGCGGACACGCCGGTCTCGGTCGCGGCCGACAGCGCGATTGGGATCATGATGAGTGCGGTCGCCATGTTGCTGATCACCTGGCCAAGGATGGCGGTGAGCACGAAGAGGCCCGCGAGCAGCGCGTACGGTCCGAGGCCGCCGACGGCGTCGATGAGAACGCGGGCTACCTTCTCACCCGCGCCGGTAACGGTAAGGGCCGTCGAGAGCGGGAACATGGCGGCCACCAGCACGACGACCGTCCAGTTGATCCCCCGGTACGCCTGCTTCACGGGCAGCACCCCCAGCAGGATCATGGCGCACGCGGCGATCAGGCCGGCGATGGCTACCGGGACCGCGCCCGTCGCGAGGAGCACCACCAGCCCGATGACCACCGCGAGCGCTCGCTTGCCGCCAGCGCCCATCGGGATCGCCTGCCGGCGTAGCCGCCGAGGACCGCGAAGCTCACCGCGATGTTGCTCACAGGCGGCCCACCTGTGTGCGGGCGCCCTGGACGGCAGTCGGCATCGTGCCCCCTCGCGCGGGAACAAATCCTCGCAAAGTATGGCGGCGATCTGCCCGCAGAGCCTCACCCGGCAGGGATGAGTCAGTATCAGCCCGCAGGTAACCACCCTGTCGGGGTGAGGTCAGCCACGGGTTGATGCGCTAGCTTCGAGGGTGCCAGCTTCGCGAGACCATTCATCAGCGACGGCTCGCTTACGGCTCCGGGCTGTACCGAGGGCGTCCGCTGGTTTGTGATCGAGCAGTCGAGCCGTGAGGAGAAGCAGTGTCGGCATCCAGCGAGCATCGTCCGGACGAGGATGAACTCGGCCCGGTCGACTTCCTTGCGATCGAGTTCCCCGGCGCGCGCATCACCGCGCCGGGTTTTGAGCACTTGCTGTCTCTCGTCAGTCAGGGCACGATCCGTATCCTGGATCTGGAATTCATCACCAAGGATTCCGCTGGCAGCGCCCGTATGGCCGACGTGCGCGAACTCGGCGGTTCAGACGGCATTGACCTCGGCGCCTGGGCAGGCGCGTCGTCGGGCTTGCTCGACGACGCCGATGTCAGGGAGATCGCCGCGGCGATACAGCCTGGTGCCGCCGCCGCGGTCATCGTGTATGAGAACCGGTGGATCCTTGGCCTGGCGGACGCGTGGCGGCGCGACGGCGCGCGGCTGATCGCAGACGGCGGGATTTCAGCCGGCGATCTGATGGCTGCCCTCGATGCGACCGAGTCTTCCTGAGAGAAGGGAGATTACCGTGGGTATCTTGAAAACGGCAGCTACGGTCGCCGTCGCCAGTTCAGTGCATGGCCGGATACAGCGTAGGCAGCAAGCCCGGTGGGCGGCGCAGGACCAGGCCGCCGCACCACCCGGTGCACCGGCGCCCCCAGCGCCCCAGGTGCCCCAGCCGCAAGCACCCGCCGCTCCGCCGTCAGCCGGCATGAGCGACCGGCTCGCCCAGCTGAAGCAGCTCGGCGACTTGATGAACGCTGGCATCCTCACCGATGCCGAGTTCCAGCAGCAGAAGGCCCGCATCCTGAACGGGTGACGGTGCGGCCGGCGCAGCGCTGCGGTGGCCCGTGCTCTGCGGGGGCCGCCTATTGCTCGAGGGCGGTCTGCATCGGCCGGAACTTCACCTGTGCCTCGGCCAGTTCGGCGGCCGGGTCAGACCCCGCGACGATGCCGCACCCCGCGAACAGGCGCGCCCTGCGGCCGCGGATCTGCGCGCACCGCAGCGCGATGCCCCACTCGCCGTTGCCGCTCGCGTCCATCCAGCCCACCGGGCCCGCGTAGCGCTCCCGGTCCATCTGCTCGAGCTCGCTGATGAGTTCCACCGCCGCCTCGGTCGGCGTGCCGCCGACGGCGGCCGTCGGGTGCAGGGCGGCCGCCAGGGCCAGCGCCGAACGGTCGGTGGCCAGCGCGCCCAGCACGCGCGTGCCGAGGTGCTGTACGTTCGCAAAGCGCAGCAGCTCCGGGCGCGGGGAGACATCGAGCGCCGCACACAGGGGCTCGAGCGCCTCCCGGACCGACGCGGCGGCGTAGGCGTGCTCCTCGATGTTCTTCGCCGAGCCGAGCAGACCGTCCGCGAGCGCCGCGTCCTCCTCCGCGCATGAGCCGCGGGGGGCCGACCCGGCCAGGACGAGCGCGCCGACCTCGGTACCGGCCCGGCGAATGAGCAGCTCGGGCGTCGCCCCGACCAGCCCCGCGCAGGCGAACGTGAAACAGTCCGGATACCTGGCGGCCAGGCGGCGCAGCAGCACCCGTTCGTCCACCGGCTCCGAGGCCGTCGCGTACAGATCCCTGGCCAGCACGACCTTCCGCAGCTGGCCTTGCGTGATCCGCCGCACCGCGGCGGCAACCGCCCGCTCCCACTGCGGCGCCGTCAGCGATCCATCGTGCCAGCGGATCTCGCCCGGCGGCAGGAGCGGGGAGACGGCCGGGGGCCGCCAGGCGGCGGCCTCCGCGCTCTCGCTTGCGGGGCCGATCGTGGTGAGCCAGGCGCGCCCGCGCCCGTCCCGCCCGAGCACCGCGCGCGGCACCACCAGAACGGAACCGTCCGAGGAGGCATCGAAGGTAAAGCTGCCGAACGCGACGGGGCCGGTGCCCAGGGCCCCGACCTCGTCGCGGACGTCCGCGCCGTCGAAGACCTCGCGCAGCCATTTCTCCCCGGCGGTGAACCGGTCGTCCCCGGCTGGCAGCGTGATCCTCGCGGCCTCGCCCCAGCCTGCCAGGCCGGCGCCGCGGTGCACCCAGGCGAGCGCGGCCGGCTCGGGGAGCCAGCCGAGGAGATCTCCCGGGTCGGCGACAGGGGTGCTCCGCACCACCAGGTGCTCACCGCCGCGATCACGGCCCCGCTGATCCCCGTTCAGTCCCCTCACGCGGCCATCCGCGTCTGGATCTCACCTGCCACGAGAGGCAATTCTATTGGTCACGCGGGTAGCGGCCGCAGGGCGGGTAGCGGAGATCGCGCGGTCAGGCAGGTAATGACCGCCAGGCGGGCGGCGCTGACGGCGCCGGGGTAACTCCCGCAGCCCCGCCGGGGGCCCGGTGATGCACGCGTTCTCGGAGCTCTCGAGGGGCCGTGGCACCTTGTCCAGTCCCGGTGCCAGCATGCGGGCCATCGCGGGCAGGATGCCGGGAGCGACCCGGCAGTACACCCAGGTGCCGCGGCGCTCAGACACGATCAGCCCCGCTTCGCGGAGCTTCTTCAGGTGGTGGCTCACCGTGGGCTGGGACACCCCTACGTCCTGGATTTCGCACACGCAGGCCTCATCGGCCAGCGCGGCCAGGCGGGAGAACAGCCGTAGCCGGACCGGATCGGCCAGTGCCTTGAACATGGCGGCCATTCGCTCCGCGTCTGCCGCCGAGAGCTCCGCGGCACCCAGCGGGGGATAGGGAAGCTGCACGATGGCGCCATTGGCGTTCGGGGAAACTGCCATGGGTCAATACTCGCCTGTCCCGCTGACCACATTCCACCGTTCTTGCGACAACGTCCACAATAAATCCGACCCGGCGGCTCTTTCTCCTGCGTAGTCCTACGCCAGGGATACCACGGACGGCTCAAGAGAGCAGATCAGCCGCGCGTGTAGGTGTTGGCCGCGGTCACAGACCTCCTGCTGCCCGGAATTTATCGGGTATCGCCGCCCCACCCGCCCCACCCGCTCGGCCCGCCGCCTCCGCCGCTCCCGCCCGCTCGCGCCCCCGGGCGGGCCCAGCGCCCGGCCGGCTCCGCCGGTCTCTCATCCGCTGCCACCCGCGCCGCGATCCGGTAACGGGCGCGAATGACATATCGTGACGCGTCAATCACGGCGGCATTTCTCAGACAGCGAGATAGGCGGGGCTTGGTGCCTCGGGGCGATCGGGAATGCCGGATCAGGAACGCGATTGCGGTTCGCTTAATTCGGCCAAGTTTGCCGTGGACGTACGCCGGGGTTTGCGTATCTTTACGAGTTGCAAACGGTTGCACAACGCACGGCTTTTCTCTCGGAGCGGCTCTCAGAGCAGCCTGAGCTGCTCGGCGGCCGGACCGGCGGGCGGCCGCAGGCCGCGCACCGCGTTGCCGGGC
>Ga0213875_10000244_pt1 | contig 54467 bp, 43 predicted proteins | sample BarmaccomBMRX_R8_FD_160105 | JGI IMG/M metagenome (GOLD analysis project Ga0213875, IMG submission 160105) | Root-associated microbial communities from Barbacenia macrantha in rupestrian grasslands, the National Park of Serra do Cipo, Brazil - RX_R8 | ecosystem: Host-associated > Plants > Roots...
GCATTAGTTAAATACGCGTTACCGTGAGTTTATGTCGGAGTTTCAGATGAACACCACATTGAAATCGACGGTGAAGCAAGTCATCAGGGCGACCGGGTTCGACATCGTGCGCTTTCCGCCCGCTGAAGCGACCCCGTCCTTCCCGTTGGACTTCACAGACCAAGACGTCGATCTCTACAATAAGGTGAGACCCTATACCCTTGGAGAGCCTATCGCCGTTCAAATGACGGCGAATGCGGTCCGCTATCTGGTCAATGGCGGTATTCCGGGCGCCATTGTCGAATGCGGTGTCTGGAGAGGCGGCATGATGATGGCGGCCGCCTATACGCTGCTCGAGCTTGGGGACACGAGCCGCGACATTTTTCTCTACGACACCTTCGAGGGCATGCCGGAGCCGACGGAAGCCGATGTGAATTTCTGGGGAGAACCTCCATTCGAGGCCACCGAAGGGGGGCGAAGTGTTGGAGCAAAATCGCTCGAGGCTTCACTTGAAGACGTCAGGAGTGCGCTCTTCAGCGTGGGCTATCCGCGCAACAAAATTCACTTCATCAAGGGATGCATCGAGCAAACGGTTCCGCGGATCGCACCTGAGAAAATTTCCTTCCTCAGGCTCGACACGTGTTTTTATGAATCCACGCATCACGAGCTTATTCATTTCTTCCCACGTCTATCGTCGCTGGGAGTTCTTCACATTGATGATTATGGCCTGTGGCAAGGATGCAGACAGGCCGTGAACGAGTTCGTGGACGAAGCTCGGCTCAATCTGTTTTTTGTCAGGATCGGACGCCATGGCGCACGTGTGGCGCTGAAAGTATAGCCCCAACTTATCAGATTTGCGCGGGCCGATCCGGTTGTCGCGACAAAGAATTGTCAGGCGGAAGCACCAATCCTGGTTTTGCGCGGCGATTCGACTGAGAAGCGTCGGTCCACATGGGGGCAAACGCGGGTGTGATGAATGACCAGAGCCGCGCCTTAGTGCATATTTTCACCAGAGAGAGCCGACGATGCGGTCGAACTCCGGGGGGGCGAATTGTCCAAATCCGGAACGCGGATAAAAGGTCATTTCACCAAATCGCGGCTGTCCATCGACTTCGTACAGATCGACACGAACGAAGCGAAAATCTTCCGCGAGCGTTTCGGCCGCAGCGATCATCTTCTCGAGAGACGTCGGCCGCGGGATAACCCGGGGCTCACGAGGATGTCCGTCCAAATCGATGGCGAACGGCACGGGCCTCCAGTCGCGATCGAAGAACGCGCGTTTGGGCGCGTTTTCCCTGTCGGTATCAACGTGAATGAATTCTACTCTTCCTCTGAAAACCCAAAGCTTGTAGTCCCAGGGCAACATCCTCTCGTGACTGATAAAGGGTTCCACCAAAATTCGTGGCTCGATCCTGCTGTAAAGCCATTCGCCGAGATGATGGCCGAATCTTTGATTCATCCAATTGGCGCACAGGCGCTCGATCTTTGACCAATCGCGCTCGGCCTCCGAACGCACGAAGATATTCCATCCCGAGCCACTATTGATCTTGATCACGAACGGGATCGGCCAATTCCTCTCTTCGCGCGGGGGAAGCTCTTTGCCGGACCAGATCGTCGGAATGAGCCAATCGTCACCGAGCTTGGCGCGAACAAAATCCTTCACCAGGATTTTATCGGACCGGAGAGGAAGTCGGGGGTCGCGATCCCAGACTTTCCTCCATTGTATTTTTTCGTTGAACGTCTTCGGAACGACAAGGTTGAGCGGACGATGAAAGGCCTTCCAGAACTCGCGTGTGCAAATCACCGCGATTCGCAATTGCTCCGGAACCAGTTTGCCTAAGATGCGCTTCGCTCGGACCATTATCCAATCGCGTTGCGTCCTTTCCGGAACGAGGGTGACGGACTCGCTGATAAACCCGTTACTCACGAAACATCCTCGTTTTGCCCAATCAGAACGCCTCGCCGATCCATTGCCCAGCGAGGCGTTCACAACTCCGTCCCGCAGCTGAACGCGCTTGCCGCTTTTCGAACATTCTATGGCCTTGAGAAACAGCGGGAGCTTTGCTCAATCGGGCTACTCCAAAAGAGGTGGAGGCCACCCGCAAGTTCAGAAAGCATGACCGCATCGCAGCTTCCTCCCTCGATTTGATGAGCGCGTTGCCCGATCCCAGTTCGGCCCGGCCGGATTACGATCCCATCAGTGGCGAGGACAACTGAAAAGAGTTATTGGGCCGCAATGTTCTTCTCGATTGTCATTCCCACCTATAACCGCGCGGAACTGCTCGGCCAAGCCATCCAATCGGCGCTCGCCCAGACGTACTCGAATCTGGAAATTCTCGTTGTCGACGACGGTTCGGGCGCTGACACCAAAAGACTCATCGCCAAGTTTCAGCCGTCCGTCTCCTATGTTCGGCAGGAAAATCAAGGCAAGTCGGCCGCCGTCAATCTAGGGATTGCGAGCGCTCGCGGAGATATCATTCTCGTGCTGGACGATGACGATATTCTTCCCGCACATGCCATCGCCAAGCATGCCGAGGCCCTCGCGGGAAGCCCGAACGCGAACTTTTCGTATGGTCGATTTCTTCGCTTCAAGGGGCCAAAGCTCCCAATGGCCTCGGACGTGTTGGAGGAGGAATTCGTCCCGACGCGCGACCCGCGCCGGCTTGTGGTCAAGCTCATGGAAAATTGTTTCCTGACCAATCCGACCTGGGCAGTGCGGCGCGCGGCGCAAATGAAAGCCGGGTTATACGACCGGCGCCTCGCCTACAGCCAAGATTACGATATGGTCTTGAGGTATGCGAAAGAGAATGAAGGCATCTTCGTCGATGCGCACGTGCTGTATCAGCGAAAGCATGTATCGCTGCGCGGTCCTCGATCAGAACAAGCTCTTGTCGCCGATACTGTCGAGAAATGGGTCAAATATGACAGGCTTATCTTCGAGGAGATCGATCGCGGCTGGGACTTGGCGGAATTTCGTCCGTTCGACCAGAACGCGCCGCCCGATATGGCTGACGCGTCCCCATTTCTGCAGAAGGCCGTGATCCTCTTTCAACGCAAGGTTTATGGTGGGGCCATGCGGGCACTTAGGGCTTATCGAAGCGCCCTCGAAACGCGACCGCCGGCTCGTCTCGACTACCCGATCGCGGCTGGCCTCTTGGGTTGCCGCTACGGAATCGACGATTTGATCGATGACGAGGAGCACGGGATCGGAATTGCAAAAGAGCTGAGCGAGATGCGCTTTCCCTTTTGGATGCGCGTTGCTTTGGGTTCGCAAATCCGATGGAGAATCCAAACTTCCCTTCGCGCGGGTGATGTCAGCAAGGCGCGCAAGCTCTTGCATTTCTCGCGTAATGCTTTCGGCCACGCCGCCGCCATGGCTGTGCTCGGCTCCAGTTACCTCGGCGGAAGAGGCGAGTGGATGCGCGCGGCTTGAGCTACTCTGCTCCTTGAGGGTGGCTCGATCGAAACGCACTCGAGCGCAAATTCACCTGACCCGCATTGATCGGCACGACAAGCGGCTCGGCTCGCAGCTTTCGTTGTGCGACGGCGTGAACCAGCGCGGCCGGTCCGGCGCAACGCAAAATCAACGCAAGCTCGCGGGCCTGTGCTGTTCTTTCGTCGTCCCGCAGAAGTTTTTTCACCCGATAGAGCACCGGCCAGACAAGCGCAGCCTTGATGGCGTTTCGTAAGCGCGCCGGCTCGAATGCGTCGATTGCTGCAAAGAAGTTGCGTCCTTCCGCAGCACTGCTGAAGGCCGAGCGCGCCCAACGCTCAAAGATGCGGCGAAGTGCGCTCATCTCCTGCGAATTCAGCGACAGAGCTGCCGTCTGTCGAGCCCGCTCGGCCGCCGCGAGCATGTCCGCGCTTGCCAAGTCCCAAGCGCCGGCGCGCGCCATGATCGCCCCGCGCTGAATCAACGCTGTCATCTGCTCGCGCAATGCGAGGTCAGCCTGTGGCGGCACGCTCAAAAATTCCCCGAGCTCATGGCTCTCGTGGATCGCGCGCAGAACGATCTGATCGAAACTTTTCCATGAGTCCAAGAGCTCAGTCGCCTTCAACTTGAGCTTCGAGGGCCCGCGGAGCCCCGAGTGTTGACGCTGGTGAAAAAGGATGTGCGGCACCGCCACGCCCTCAAAGCGAGCCGCCAAGCGAAGCACCATTTCATAATCCTGCGAGCGCAGGAGGGAAGCGTTGAAGGCTCCGACCTCCTCATAACAGCGACGGCGAACTAGCAACGCGCCTTGCCAGATGAAATGCTCCTCCAAGAGACGAATGTAGAGAGGTGCCCTTTGGGCGGATCCATAGGCTCGATAGGGCGGCGTCGTGGGCGCTGGCCACGGTCCTGTAAAGCGATCGCATAAGCCATAGGCGAATCCGCAATCGGGCCGCGCGGCGAGAGCTTGATAAAGCCGCTCGAGGGCCGCGGGATCTGCGACGTCGTCGTCGTCGAAGATCCAGACATAAGCCTGTTTCGCCAACCGCAAGCCGCGGTTCAAAGCAACCGCCTTGCCTTCGTTGGTTTCGAGTCTGGCGTAACTCAGCTTTTCGCCAAATGCCGCCGCGACGGTAGCCGTATCGTCAGTCGATCCGTCATCCACGATCAGGATTTGAGCCGCGGGCCGGTTTTGCTCGAGCAAGCTTGTGATCGCTTCGCGCAACAACTCCGCGCGGTTGAATGTCGGAACAATAATGGAGACCGGCAGGACATCAGGAGCTGATGCCATGCCCTCAAGTCCCCCTAACAAAGGCGCAGTCAATTGCCATTCGAAAATGTCCCGATCAGGGTCCGTATCTGCCGCACCTGAACTCGCTCCACAATAGTTCCCGTCACAAACGGGCACTCTGTATCAACGCTAAATGATCTTCAATGACAAAGCCGTTCGATCAACGCCAGCGTCGGGACGAACCGCATTCACAGGGGTCGCGGCCTTCCAGTGACCCCGCAATGCACAACCGCGATCGCTCACAAAATTTTGTCCACAACGAAAATTTTGAAGCATTTCAACGCGCAAGTTGCGACATATCGACATTGTTGCTTGGACGACTCGAAAAGGACCAAGCCTCGTCACATTGGCCAGTAGTCATTAACGCAAACGAAAGCATCTTTAGTTAATGCGACTTCATAGTTTTCGAGTATGTAAAAGGTGTTTGTGTGGCTATCGATCCGAGTGCCTCTTCAGCTGAAGCTCGTGCCTATCGCCCGAATTTTGACGCGCTCGAGCACGAATCGGCGGGAGTGGCCCGGGTTGTTCGACCGATGCGCCCACGTCTGTCGGGGCCTCTCGTCAGCATTCTCATCAATAATTACAATTATGCCGCCTTCCTTGGTGCCGCCATCGACAGCGCGCTCACGCAGACCTACCCCAAGGTGGAGGTGATCGTCGTCGACGACGGATCGACTGACGGTTCTCGTGACGTCATCGCTTCTTACGGGGACCGGGTGGTTGGGGTGTTCAAGACGAACGGCGGACAGGGCTCGGCGTTCAACGCAGGTGTCGCGACCAGTCGCGGTGACATCTTGTGCTTTCTAGACGCCGACGATTTCTTTCACTCGGACAAGGTTTCACTCATCGTCGACGAATTTCGCCATCGCGGTCTTAATTCGAGGCCGATGATGATGCATCACCTTTTGACACCGATCGGCGCCGAAGGGGAGAGGCTCCAAAAATCTGCCAGAGGTGTGACTCACGCCTCACCATTGAATCGCTATTCGTTTGCCCAACAGCATCGCTTCGTCTGGTATGAAGCCGGGCCGACCACGACCATCTCGATCAATCGAGCGCTCGCAAAACGCTTGTTTCCAATTCCCGAACGGTACGTGCGAATCTCGGGCGATGACTTCATCGTCTGCGGTGCGTCTCTCATTGGCGAGATCTACTCGATCGACAAGAATCTTGGGAGCTACAGGATCCACGGAAACAACAATTGGCATGAATCCAACCAGAAAAAATCTCCTGAGTTCATTGAGACGTTGGAGACCTACCTTAACCAAAAGCTTGTTGAAAACGGGAAGTCACCGGTAATTGCGTTCGATGATTCGATTTTTGCCTGGTCCCGGTTTATTGACGAGAGGCGATGGGTGAAACTCGGTTCGCATATGCTGAAAATCGCCTTACGAGATCGCGACAAATACACGCTTCTGTTTATTGGCCACCGGGTGATCGAGATCGGGATGTTGATCATGGCTATGATGAGACGCAAACGCGATGGCCTGTTCCGGCGCGGTCTCGGGCCGCATTCGTCGCCATAGCCTCGTTTGACAGAATGATGCAGCAGATCGTCGTCATCGAACCGGGGCGGCAAGAGCGGAACTATTGGATTGATCTTTGGCGCTATCGTGAGCTTTTTCAGGTTCTCGCCTGGCGCGATCTCTCCGTCCGCTACAAGCAAACAGTCATCGGCATCGCTTGGGCGTTAATCCGGCCCTTTCTCACCATGATCGTGTTCACGGTCATATTCAGCCGTCTCGCAAGATTACCATCGGACGGTACAGCGCCATATGCGTTGATGGTGTTCGCCGGCATGTTGCCCTGGAGCTTTTTTTCGACGGGCCTTACCGAAGCCTCGAACAGCTTGATCAACAATTCGAATTTGATCAGCAAAGTTTATTTTCCGAGGCTGATTGTTCCCACCGCAACGATCATGGTCGCCTTCGTCGACTTCCTCATCAGTTTCGGCATCATGGTCTTGCTGATGGGCTGGTACCACTTCGTTCCGGATTGGCACATTCTGCTTTTGCCGGGATTCGTGCTCTTCGCCTTCATCGCCAGCATTGGCCCCTCGCTCTGGATCACGGCGCTCAATGTGAAATATCGGGATTTTCGTTTCATCATCCCGTTCATCGCGCAATTCGGCCTTTACGTATCGCCGGTCGGTTTTTCCTCGAGCATCGTGCCCGAGCAATGGCGCATATTTTATGCTCTCAACCCCATGGTCGGGGTCATTGATGGTTTCCGATGGTGCATCCTCGGGGGGCAAAGCCCACTCTATCTGCGCGGTTTGGCGGTCAGCGCGAGCGTCGCGATTTTTTTCCTTTGGTTCGGTATTCGGCGCTTCAGAAGAACCGAAAAAAGCTTCGCGGACCTCATCTGAAATGACAGACACCGTCATCACTGTCGACAAACTTTCGAAAGCTTACCTCGTCGGGCACATCTCGGAGCGGGGCTACCACAACTACACGGCATTGCGCGATGTGGTCACGCACGTGGTCAAGGATTTCGGGCGCAAGGCCATCGACATGACGCGCGGGCGCCAAGTCGTCCAAGGTGACGAGATCGAAGAGTTCTGGGCGTTGAAGGATGTCAGCTTCGACGTGAAGCAGGGGGAGGTGATAGGTATCATCGGCCGGAACGGTGCCGGCAAGAGCACCCTCCTGAAGATTCTCAGCCGCATCACCGAGCCGACGCAAGGTCGCGTGCTGCTGCGCGGACGCGTCGCCAGCCTCCTCGAGGTTGGTACAGGCTTCCATCCCGAACTGACGGGCCGCGAGAATATTTTCTTGAACGGTGCCATCCTCGGCATGACCCAACGGGAGATCCGCAAGAAATTCGACGAGATCGTTGCCTTCGCCGAGGTCGAGAAATTTCTCGACACTCCGGTGAAGCGCTACTCCTCAGGCATGTACGTGCGTCTTGCCTTTGCGGTTGCCGCCCATCTCGAGCCGGAAATCTTGATCATCGATGAGGTGCTCGCGGTCGGCGACGCGGAGTTCCAGAGGAAGTGCCTCGGCAAGATGCAGGATGTCGCCTCGCGCGAAGGTCGGACAATCTTGTTCGTGAGCCATAATCACGCGGCGGTCCGGAGTCTTTGCTCTCACGCATTTGTCCTGAGAGCGGGAATGGCGACCGCGAAAAAGGATGTAGCGTCAGCGCTCGATGATTACACATCTGACTGGCAGGCTACCTTGCCCTCGGTTTGGATGCGTCCGGCTTTACTTGCCAAGCGCAAGAGCTGGTTCGAAAAAATAGAAGTGCGTCTCCTTGGCGAGCAGCCCAAGCACAAGCTGGAATGCAGCTGCGACATCATTTGCGAAGGTGCCAACAGCCCGGTGTTCATCTCCGTCGACTTTATTGACCGAAATCTCGGCGCGATCATGCAGGCTGAGCCCAGGACCCAGCCGTTCATTGGTTTCACACCCGGCAAATACCGGGTCGATCTTTCGATCGACATGCCACCCTTGGTGCCGGGGGTATACTGGCTCAAGTTTTGGATCGGAACGCATAATACGGAAACGGTCGACAACATCAGTCAAGCTGTCGCCATCGAGATCGTGGATTATCCTGCCCTGAATAGAAGCTACCCTTACACACCCGACCACGGCTCGGTGGTTGCGCCGTCGTGTGCCGAAGTGCGGCGGCTCGACTTGCGCGATTTGCGAGATGCCATAGTGCCGAGCGTCGTGAAAATCGCCTGATGGCATGCCGGCGTCGCTAAGATCCTCTTGTCGGGCACACTAATGCCGACTTTTTTCAACACAAGTTCTCCAGTGCGCCTGCCGATCATCGTCATACGAACCAACTCTAGCTTTTAAGGTCGATGTCGATTGAAATTTAGGGCCACTGCATGTGCGCCCAATTCTCCGAGCGGAGCATTTACGGGCACGACCGAATAGTTCGCGCCCAGATGCTTCTCCAAGAAATGGGAGCTGTCGCTCCCCCCAAACGGCGTTATTGCGTATGCAGACACGACAAGCATTTGACAGTTTCGTAAAGCCCAACCGAGCCCAAATAGCTGTCGTGACGGTCAATTGGAATGGCTGGCAAAACTCCCTTGCTTGCCTTCAGGCGCTACGCGCGAGCGTTGGGCCCAGTTGGCATCTAATTTTGGTGGACAATGCCTCGGAGGACGACTCGGTTTTCCATCTTTCTGGCCTTGGCCACGATGTGACCCTCATCCGATCCAATATCAACGGCGGGTGGACTGGCGGAAACAATTTGGGCGTGCAGCGAGCTCTGGAAGATGGATACGAATTCGTTTTCCTCCTTAACAACGATGCCTTTGTAAGGCCTGACACGTTGTCAATTCTGATGATGCATCTTTTAAAAAATATCGAACGTCTACCTATCCTTGGACCGGTTCATAGAGAAACAGGGAGGCAACAGTACAGTTTCGTCGGCACCACGCGAGACAGAGGCACTGGCTTCTGGTCCTGGACGCCGCCTGATAAGGTCCAACCGACGGATCTGCACGAATCGTTCGAGACCTGTTGGATCAAGGGAGCAGGGATATTCGCTCACCGAGCCCATTTTGAAAAAGTCGGGCTGTTCGACGAACGGTTCTTTCTAGACTTCGACGAGATAGACTGGTGTTATCGTGCCACCAACGCCGGTTACTCGTTGATCATGATTCGAGACGCAATCATCGATCATGTAGGTTACGCGTCCTTGGGCTCGAGGACTTCGCCGCTGCACACCTATTTCATGACGCGAAACAAGTTGCTCTTTGCGGAAAAGCACCTGTCTCTAGGTCAACGCATTTTGGTCCTGCGCAAATTATGGTGGGATGCTCGAAGAATGTCGGGGAATCTACCCACGAGATTGACGCTGCTGCAATTTTTGACGGCAAGGTCTGGCCTGACCGCCACGCTGCGGCGCGGCATGCTAGACTACATTTTTCGCCGCTTCGGGGATTGCCCGGCGATTGTCAGACAGTGGAATCTGGAGGTCATGAGAGAGGTCGAAGACAGTTAAAAATCATAATTGATCTGAAGAAAAACAATATTAATTGTACGAAAGTGCACAGGCGAAACAAATGAGCCGATTTGCAAGACAATACGAATACAATACGTCTCGCGGGCGCTACTATACGGCACTTTCTTCGCTGCCGGATACTATTCCAGATATTTACCCAGTGCGGTACATCGCCTACTTCCTTCCGCAGTATCACAAAATACCTGAAAATAACGAGTGGTGGGGAGCGGGATTCACGGAATGGACTAATGTAACTAAGGCAATCCCAAGATATCTCGGACATTATCAGCCTCGGTTACCTGGCGATCTGGGTTTTTATGAACTATCAAACGCTGATCACATTCGTCGCCAAGTTGAGATTGCAAAAAGGGGAGGGATTTACGGTTTTTGTATTCATAGCTATTGGTTCAGCGGTCATCGTCTTCTGGAAACGCCCCTTAGACTCATATTGAACAATAAAGACATTGAAATTCCATTTTGTTTGAACTGGGCGAACGAAAGCTGGTCTCGTCGTTGGGATGGTTCCGAGAGCGAGGTTCTCATCAGACAAAATTATGACCCGGGCGAGGACATTGAGTACGCCGAATACATTTCAGAATTCTTGGAAGACCCAAGATATATAAAAGTCAATGGAAGGCCTTTGATAATGTTATACAGGCCGAGCCATTTACCAGATGCTCGCGCGACTGTTGATAGATGGCGAGAGTACTTTGTAAAGCGCCGGCTTGGCGATCCATTTATTGTGATGCCTCAGGCGCGTGGTGATGACGACCCGCGCATTTACGGAATGGACGCTGCCGCCGGGTTCCCACCCCACAAAGTTGGTTTTTCTGGCACCGATATTCGGTGGGAGCTGAAACTCTTGGATAAAACCTTTTCCGGCTCGGTAGTTTCGTACGACCAGACTGTTGCCAGAAGCATCGAAAACATTCCGAACGGATTTCGGCTGTTTCCTGGGGTTTGCCCCCAGTGGGATAATGAAGCTCGTAGCCCCAATCGCGGGTTCAGTCTGGCCGGGTCGACGCCCCAAAAATATGCGAACTGGCTGGGCGCGATGTCCAAATACGCTATGCAAGCGCCCACCAAGGATGAACGCGTCGTCTTCATAAATGCATGGAACGAGTGGGCGGAGGGTGCATATTTGGAACCCGATCGGCACTTCGGATGCGCCTATCTGGCTCAAACACGGATGGTTCTGGAAGGCTTGTCGTCACCGGATATCGCATTGGCAACTTCGATAAGAACGCCGACCGGCCTTTCGCGCTTTGAAGCGCCGCAACCCTCCCTGGTCAATTTAATAGAGAATCTCCCACGAATGGTCCTGCGAAAGATAGCCAGGAAGTTTCAGAAGAGAGGCAGAGGCGAGTAGCAATTCGTCCTATCATCGGCTCTACCCACCTCGGGCGAACATCTATTGCTTTCGCAGCAGCAAGCGCATTTCCCATGCTTGTCGCAGGATGTGGCGCCCGCGGGGAGAGCCAAGCATAAATAGGAAAAACATTCCATATGTGGCAAAGAGCGAACACGCCAATAAGACGGGTCCGCTGGTGCGCACAAAACTGGAAAATAGAACCAATGACACGGCAGTCAGCAATAACGCCGCGAAGAATGGTACAACGGTGCGCAGCAGATCGCCTGATCCTACCGGCCCATCGCGCGTCGCCCCCCAACAAGTCACAGGCGTTGCTAAAAAGAAAAACGACAGGCCAGCGCCCGCCGCAACCCCGGCGGGTCCCCAAGGTAGCCCAGACACGAAGCCCAGCAGCGATATGAGTGAGGTGAAAGCCGCAAATTTCAGCTGTCGCCTGGCGCGGCCCTGGGTCACAAAAAGCCAATATGTGCTGCTGTAAAGCGGCGACGCGAAGCAGCCCAGGCACAACCAGCTTATGACAGAAGAGATTCCCTCCCATCTCGTGCCCAACAGGAAAAGCATCAATGGCTTTGACATTACCAAAACAAAAAGAATCGCGGGGCTACCGATAAGAAGTATAATTTGGAGTATTCCAAGGTATGCCCGCTTATATTGAGCGGGGTCTTTCATCAACCGCATTAGCAGAGGAATTGTGACGCGGCTTGCGGGAGCCATGAGTTGGCCCAAAGGTTGGGTGACGATCTTGTAGCCCTTATCGTAAAGTCCGAGCGCTCCCGCGCCATAAGTAATGGCGAGCAAAATGTTGTCTAACGTCGTCGTGGCGTACTGAATCAAATTGTAGCCTGTAATGTGAGCCCCTACTTGAACCAGTGTCCAAGATGATTTCTCGAAAGCAGGAAAGCGGGGGCGCCACCCACAAAGTAGCCAGATGACAACGGCGCCGACCAGGCTTTCTCCGGCTTGACTGATAATCAGTGACCAGTAACTCATGCCGGACCAGGCCGCGGCGAACCCTGCGACAAGTCCTGCCGCTGCAGGCACAATATCGAGTACGGAAAGGGCTACAAAACGCAGATTGCGGCTGAGCATGGCCCCAGGCTGGGTCGATAATCCGGATACGGGCCCTAGCGCCGCAAGCGAAATACAAATCAAGACGAGACGCGGCTCGCGATAAATTGATGCAATGAGAGGAGACAACAGCGCTACTAGCCCGGCCGCGCCGAGGTTCACTGCAAGGCCGAGCCAAAAGACATCAGATACTTCGCTGTCCGTGATGTTTGTGCGCTGGACTACTGCCTGCCCAAGTCCGAGGTCCGATACCAGCTGGATCAGCGCCAGAAGCGGAGCTACCATAGCTATCAGGCCATAATCTTCTGGTATCAAGAGCCGTGCGATTGCGATTTGCGCCGAGAGTCTAAGTAGAAACTTCACAAATTGTGAGATAAAGGTCGCTGCGCTGCCCCTTACGGCTTGGCGCTTCAGAGACTGCATTTCGAATTGATCGGCAAGATCCTCAAACACGGATGCGGCGCGGCCTGCGCTACTCGGTAGGTATACTGGGGGGGTCGCGAAGAAGTATCCAGGCGGAGCCCAGCAGGTCTCCTGCGGGGATCACTTTGGCTTGCGCGCTTTGATGACGAACTGACACGCGAACAATCTTGGATAGAGTTTCGTCATTGTACGTATAGATTTTCGCAGCAACCTATCTGGCGCTACTTTAAAATAACCACTACGATATACCTGAAGAAAGTAGCCAACCGTATGACGAACGTCCAATATCTCTAGCCCCTGAGCTAAAAACAGGCCTTTAATACTTTGCTCAGTGAACCAGCGCAAGTGGGTCGCATCACACAAACCGGTGTCGGTGTAGTCAAAACGTCCAAACAAAAGTTTCAACCTCAGGCTCCAGTGCGCAACGTTCGGAACCGATGCCAAAATAATGCCGCCTGGACGTAGCCCGTCCATAGCACGCTTAAGCATTTCATTTGGGGAAGCCAAATGCTCCAACACATCCGAAAATACGATTACGTCAAACTGGCCGTTTGCTCGAATGAATTCGTCGTCCAAATATCCGCAGAACGTCTCAATTCCACGAGTGCGGGCGACCGCGCTTCGACCGGAATCGGGCTCGAGACCAACTACTCGATTTCCTTTGCCTCGATTGGCAATAACGGTCAAGGAACCAGTGCCACAGCCAACGTCGAGAACGCGCACGTTTTCCGGGGTTAGCGCGCGGATGATTCCCGCAACCTCGTTCGGATCCTCCGACTGTCCGTCATAGCGCAATGGATTTGGTGGCCGTTTTAAGAGCCCGGTTGCGCTAATATCTGGGCTTTCTGCCTGGCGAAACTCGACCATCTTTCAGCCCTGTTATGCAAGCGCGAACTTAATCGTCGAACCGTCTAGAAGACCACTATGCACTGCGCCCAAGCCCTAAGGTGGGAAAGCTTTATCGCCGCGGTTTGCGCCAAACGTGGCCATATGTGACCGTGGATTTCAGCGCGGCTCCGGAACAGCGACGGGTGAAGCTGTCTTAGCTGTGCCTCTCTTCAATGGTCCGGTCGCGAACCTGAGCGCTTCAATCGGTGCCGTGCCTCGCGTCATTCACATCGCCGGGGCACGGCCGAATTACCGTGAAGCTGCTTTATGGAGATGTCAAGGAAACGACAGAGCGGTGCAAGTGGCGTTCTGAACGACATGATCGAGAGGTTCGGTGTCCATGTAGATTGTAAGATTTGTAAGCCGAATGCAGCTTGGCGACGGCTTACGTGGCCCGGTAGCGCCGGTGGAGGGTCAACATCTTGTGAGGAGGAACGATTTTCTCCCATCCGCCGTATCCGGGCCTTGGAGCTTTCAGATGAATCCCTCAAAATTCGACGAGCGTCCCTCGATTTTTATCTGTCGAATGCGCAATGCTGTTTTCGGAATCGAAGCTCCTACTTTTCAAACTATGGCGTAAGGTTCGAATTTTCCGGTGAAAACATGCCGCCTCTGATACGGACCACGACCGCTGTGCTAGCGATGCTTCTCGGGGTGGTTCAAGCCATCAGTCGACCGCATAACCCGTTCAGCGGCGATGGTTTCGTGACCACGCGCGGCCGGGAAATCGTTGGTCCTAACGGAAAAGCGCTGCATCTGAGGGGCATCAATCTCGGCGGCTGGCTGGTGCCCGAAGGTTATATGTTCGGGTTCTCGAAGGCCATTGCTCCTTGGCAGATCAGGCAAACCTTCAAGGAACTCGTCGGAACGGAGCGCGACAACGTGTTCTGGCGCAACTGGCGCGATTCCTTCATCACGCGCGACGATATTCGTTACATCCGCTCGACCGGGATGAACCTCGTGAGAGTGCCTTTCGATTACCGGCTCTTTACACCGGAAGAACATCCGGGCACCTGGGTCGGAATCGGGTTCGAGCTTCTCGACAGGGTTGTCGCGTGGAGCCGGCAGGCTGGCCTGTTTGTTCTGCTCGATATGCACGCCGCTCCGTGCGGGCAGAACCCCTGGAATGTCGATTACGGCAACTCCTATCTATTCGAAGATCCGGTGTGTCTTTCGCGCACTGTCGAGGTCTGGCGTCGGATCGCGCGCCATTACGCGCAAAATCATGCTGTCATAGGTTATGATATCCTGAACGAACCCGCTCCCGCTGATGGAGAGGGCCGCCAGGCGGCGCTTGACGCCGTAAATGAGAAGATCGCGGCCGCCATCAGCGAGGTCGACCAAAAGCATCTCCTCTTCCTCACCAGCGTGCAGCCGGACGCTCCTTCCGAGATCTTCGCGAAGGGACGCTTTCACGGGAAGCTCGTCTACACTTTCCATACATACTGGACCGAGCCGACCGAACAGGCGTTCGCGAAGCACCTTCAATTTGCCGAGCGATACAACGTCCCGATCTTTCTTGGCGAGTCCGGTGAGAACACGGATGATTGGGGGAGGAGCTTCAGGCTTGCGCTCGAGAGGCAGGATGTGGGCTGGGCGTTCTGGTCCTACAAACGGATGAGCACGGCCGCAAGCATGCGGACCTTCGACAAGCCCAATTATTGGGATGAGCTCGTGGACTATCAGCAGACGCCGAGTAACCCATTTGCCAAGCCGAAAAAAGCGATGCCCTCCAGCGAGCATGCGCGCGCCGCGCTGGAAGGGCTCTTGCGCAATGCGCAATTTGAAAATACGCGCCAGAATACCGGATATATCGAGGCGCTCGGAATGCGTCCGTGAAACCGTTGCGACTGAACTTCGAAGCTATTTAAGGTGAATCTCACATCGAATGAGCGAGGCAAGAATTAAGGGGGGATCCGATGTTGCCGTCTCCGGAAACTGTTCTTGTACAAGATCGCCACGCCTTCGTTCGAGAATACCTCGCTCGCCTGCCCACCCCGTCCACGCGAGGCATTCTTTTCGATATCGGGGCCGGTAGCCTACCGATGGGAAAGGACGTCGAAAAGGCGGGATATGCTTGGTTCGGCTTCGACCTCGATCCACAGTCCCCTGGCGTCATTCAATGGGACATCAACACGTCGTTTAAAGGGGATCAGCGCGCCGATATGGTGCTCTTGATGGACGTTCTCGAGCACACATATAATCCTGGGATCGCCATGCATAATGTAGTCAAGATCTTGAAGCCGGGCGGCCGGATCATGATGACGATGCTAAAGCCGCGCTGGAGCCGGGCGCGAACCATGCGTCTCTATTCCGGCTATCTTGCTTGATTCACTCAGCACGATTTGGACGTAAACCATCACGTATTTACGCCTTGGCCTCCCATCGCTGATTCTTGATTGCGGACTAAGTCTCGAGAGGCACGTCACGCTCGATCGGGATGAATTAAACGCAAACCCATAGCCTCATGACCCGGATGCTTTTCGTGGAAGCCTGATCAGCAGAGCGATCGAAATCCGTGATCCCACGGCTCGCGGAGTCGCTCGTTGCGAAGCGACGCCGGCGAGCTAGTTTCGAGCGGAAGAGGCGAAATCCGCAACGCGTTCGAAACAACTGCCGAGCGCTACGTGTCCGGGAGGACTCGGGCATCTCCGCGCGTCCAATTAAATTAGTCGAAGTCCCGCTTATGCGATGATCGTTTCCAGTCTTCCAGCCCCGCCTTGAGGTCGTAGGCGTAGGCGAAGCCCGCTTCTGGAAGGCGTCCCGGAACCATGTTCGTCGATTCATATAGCTTGCGGACACGCGCGCGGTTGATGCCGGTCTTAAGGCCGAAGGCCGAGAGGGCCTCGAATCCGAAAGCCACGAGCCCCAATAGCCAAAAGGGTATGACGAAGCGGGGCTTCGTGTACCCGCCGACAGCTGCAAAAGCGCCGCAGATATCGGTGATTGTGTAGCGCTCGGGATGGCAAAAATTGTAGAGCGTTGCGGCTTCGTTGCGCTCTTGCATGTAAAGCATCGAGGAGACGAGGTCGGCGACGTAGCCGCAGGCCTTGATGGTATCGGTGCGGCCGGGAAAGAAGAAACGCCGTCCCTTCAAGGCTTGGGAAAGCCTGGTAAAATTGCCGCGCTCCTTGAGACCATAAATGACGCCGGGCCGCACGACGGTGAGCCGTCGAGAGTTGGGCTGCTCGGCCTGCCAAAGCTTGTGGATGCCTTCGGCGAGAATTTTCGAGCGCCCATAAGCGTTCACCGGCTCGAGCAAGGCGTCCTCGTCTTTGGGCGCCTCGGTTGGCCCATAAACCATCATCGTGCTAGTGAAGAGGATACGCTCCGCGCCGACTTCGCTCGCAAAGCGGCACACATTTGTCGCGCCGTGCACATTGGTCCAGAAATATTCCCAATCCTCATGTCCCGGCGTCGTGTGGACGGCGGCAAGATTGTAGATGTCGAAGGGACCATCCCCGCAAAGCTTCGGCGGGATCGGCGCGCGGATGTCGAAAGAAACGAGGTCAACGCCGGGGACCGAGAAGCGTGGCTCGGCGATGTCGACACTGTAGAGAGCGTCGTAGAGGCTGTCCGCGGCGAGCCGCTTCAGCAAATGACAACCGATGAAACCCGCTCCTCCAAAGACGACCGCTTTCCTGCTTGGCATAAGATCAATTCACTTCGCTTCTGTCATAGGCGAAAGCGCTGCCTGAGCGAAGCCGCGCGGGCGATGGCGCCGAGCCGCCTGTGCCGACCGTTGGCGACGCGGCGGGGCCGGTAGGGCATTCTGAGATTCCGATTGCCTCCTCAGCACGAAATAGCCGCGCCAAGATCAGCAGGGTGGAAAACGCCACCAGCCAGGTCACCCTCGCCTGATAGCGGTCGTGCACGCCCGACCCCAACGCACAAAGAACGTTGTTGATCACGATGGCCGCGAGCACGAAAAGGCCCAGCGACAATGCATCGACGAAGCCGCGTCTGAAAGCCAATAGTCCGACCGCCAACAACGCCAAGACCGCCGCCGGAAATGTCACATCGTCGAGCTCGCTCAAGAACTCCCGTGGAACGAGATTTCGTGCCGCCAAGCTGTCTTTGTAGGACCGGAGAGTTTCCAGCCCGAATTTCTTTGCCAGCACATCCGCCATCCAGGGGTCGTTCGACAGAGGAAACAGCTCGGCTCCCGGTGCGTGCACCATGAACGACGCCGCGACACTGCGCGCCACCGCGTCCATGACCTCGGATGGGCGCGTGCGGATGGTGCCGGCAATAATCTCATTGGCTTCGTCGCGCATCCCCTCAAACCCGCCGAGCCGTTGCAGCGTGTCGGTGGACCAGAGGATTTCATATGACGTGGCCGGAAGCGTGTCCTTGGCAGCGCACAGCTTGAACCCGGCAGTTGGACACACCTCCTTGAGATAGTTTCTGGCCGGACCTTGCTCGATCATGTTCGCGAGCACGAATGTCTGGCCCGCGGGAAAAAGTCCGAACACGCCGTGGATGACGACGTTGTTGAGTAGCGTTGCGCCCGCTGCCAGAGCGATCGGCACAACGAGGATGGCCGCCTGTCTCAGCGTTGATCGCGGTGAGGTTCCAAGCAGCATGCGCAGAAAGAGGACGAGAAATGCCAAGGCGATCGCCTGGGGCAAATGCGAAATATGCACGCAGATTGCGACGCAGGCGAGCAGGACTAAATAAATTTGCTCACCCCTGCCGAGTTCGGCGCGCCGGAAGCCGAGAAGATAAAAGGCGAGAACCATCACGGCCGTGAAGAAATCCGGCATGATGAATCCCGTGAAGAATGGCAAACTGGTGAGCAGGCCGAGGGTCAGCACGATGAGTGCGAACCAGCCCAACCTAGGCTCGCCCGCATAAATCCTCACGAAGACCCAAACCAAATGGCTGGCGATGAGCGCCTGGACGAGGACGGGCCCCCAGATGAAGCGATCGAGGTGGAAGAAGAAGATGAAGAGACCGTAGAAGGGGCTGCGGTAGATGTGCGGCGTGAAGACAAGGTAATCGGCGCTATCAGGAAAGACGAAGGGAAAGCCGTTAATGATGGCGGGGATCAAAAAGAAAACCGCACCCGATGCGATCGCGCATACCGGTACGGCCGAGAAAGACCGATAGCCAATCGAGACCAGCACGCCAGAGCCGAGCATCATCTGTGCCATTGGGCGGCTCCGCGAGCGCGGTGTTCTTCCTCGAGGCTCAGCAGGTCGATCTGGAGAACTGCTCGTCATGGTCTCATTCCAGGTCATTGTAGCTCGCGCGCCTTCGTCCTATCAAAAGGAGATTACTCGGCCATCCACACAGAGAAATTGAAGAGATATCAAACTGAAAATCTTGAATGCGGTTCGCGATACCGCGCAACTCGCGTGCATCCAACAAATTGAGGTTGCGCTCCTCGGCAAAAAAACCACGTCGGAACTTCAGCATGAGGTAGCGAAAGATTGGTTTGGGAAGCCAGTGCACCAGCGGCAGAATTGTATGAAATTCGACCGGAAACCAGCGATTCGGAGTCGTCATAAAGATCGCATTTCTTGCGACGCGACAACACTCGCTCACAAACATGATTTGATTTTCAAGGGAACCCACGTGCTCGAGCACTGCGGATGAATGGACAATGTCGAAGGCGCAATTGCGAAAAGGCAGTAGAAGCCCGCTCGCTCTGAGAAACCTCAACCCTGGATATTCTTCTTTCAAGAACGAAGCATCGTCGATTCCAATCGCGGTGATCGAGGACTTGTGCGGGTACCACGCCTCGAGATAGTTGGATGAGGCGTAGCTGCGATCCGAGGTCACGCCTACGTCAAGCAGGGTTTGCCGCTCATCGACTTGCATCTCCTTCAGAAATCGATCGTACATGAAGCGGCGCTGATAACCCGCGATCGCAACCGCCAAACTGTCGGGCTTGGCGACGTTGTATTGTGCGTTCGGTTGCCTCTCAGCCATTACGAGCTCGTTCGAGAACAAGAGAAGCCGAATGGTAGGTATTCTCCGGATTCCAAGCTCGGGCCGGGAGCCTCCACGAAGCATATCGGTCAGTAATGGGTAACAGAGGGAGGCCGCTCAGGCTCAACCTCGCGCGGAGCCACCGATGCGCTCGGAACAGAATATCTCTTGTCGTCGCGAGAAGCTTTTTCGGCGTTCTCGCGAGCTTCCCGGTGGTCGAAAAAGATCCACGTCGCCGAGACGACATAGCTTGTGGCGCCCGCGAAGGCGGTTGCAATCGCGGACGCGACAAATGGTGATGGCCCGGATGTCGTCGTCGCAAGGAGTTGCGCAATGCCGGCTGCGAGAAGCGCACAAACGACTTGGAGCAGCAGATACGCAGGTAGCGACTCTCGGTGTCGACGTGCCGAGCGAAAAGCAATATTGCGCTGCCCAACATAAGCAAACCCGAACATGATCGCATAAGCCGCGACACTCGCCCAGAAAGGTGGCCATCCTGCGATTCTCTGAAGCAGGTAGCAGATGACGAAGTAACCAAGCGCGGCAGCGCTCCCCACCCCGATGAAACGAACATAAGTGGACTTGAGCAGGGCCGAACCGAGCTGCGGCGATATCTTGATCCGGAAATTTGTCATAGCTTGATTTCGATAATCGCTGAAAGGAAAGCCGTGAATGCGAGTTGTAAAGCCACGGCCACGGCGGTGATCGACACCGCGAGGATGCGGATCATCTGCCCATATTGAAGCGGCCCAAACCCGGCCCCCGCCCATTGCACCACACACCAGATGATACCCGCAAAGCCGAGCATGCCCACGCAAAGCGCGGTGATCAGCACCCGTTCCAAGGTGAGCGGCAGGAGGAGGTTTTCAACAGTGTCGGAAACCGGCAGCAAGCCGCGTGAGGCGGCATAACGCCGAACAATGACCGCGAAGGACAGGCATTGCACGCCGATCAGCGTCGAGACCGCGGCGACGAGGAGCGTGTGCACATCGAGGCTGACATTGGGCGTCACATGAACTGGTCCGGGCAAAAGAAGGATCGATAGGACGGTTCCACCAAAGAGCAGCGCGAGGCCCGGGTAAAAGAACAGCCATCGGGGTGCGAACATCAATAGAAACCTGAGATGACGCCAACCGTCGCGCCAAGTGCGCAGATGCGGAGGCCGGGACCGTGCGTCCTTTTGCAGCGTCGTCGGCACTTCGGCGATCGAGAGGCCCCAAAGCCTCGCGCGAACAATCATCTCGCTCGCAAACTCCATGCCTGTGGCCCGCAGGTTGAGATCGCGAATGGCTCGCGCGTCAAACCCTCGAAGCCCACAGTGAAAATCTCCGATACCTGCTTTGAAGAAAGTTCGGCCAATGAAGCTGAGTATGGGATTGCCAAGCCAGCGATGTAGCGCGGGCATTGCACCGGGCGCAATCCCACCCTTGAAGCGGTTGCCGACCACCAGGGCACAGCCCTCGCGCAATTTGCCGACGAAACCGTCGAGCTGCGAGAAGTCATAGGAATCATCAGCATCGCCCATGATGATGAATCGGCCCCGCGCGGCCGCGATGCCGCCGATGAGCGCGGCGCCGTAGCCTTTTTCTCTCACGGGAACGACCCGAGCGCCGAGCTTCCGCGCAATCTCCTGGGAGCCGTCCGTAGAACCATTGTCCGCGATGAGCACCTCGCCCCTGACTCCGCTTATCGCGAGATAGGCCAGTGCCTTCTTGATACAGGTGCCGAGCGCTTCGGCCTCGTTCAGGCACGGCATCAAGATGGTCAGCTCGGGTGCGCTGGGGTCAAAGCTCATGCGAAATCGAACAAGGTTGCGGAACGGCGGAGATCGCGAGCACGCAATCAGGCCTGCTTAAGCTAAATTATCATTGAGTGTTATCATTCATCTTTCGGCATGAATATGGATTAAGCGCTTTGTATAGTGTCGCAATCTCGAGCGAGCGAGGCCGCCAAGAATTGACGTTGGAATCAGGACGATGTGAATGGCGGATGCTTTGTTTGGCGGAGCACCAAGGATCGGTGACGCAGTGATCGGCGATCCGAGATCACGCGACGAAGCGGCGTCCACCAGAAAGATTGCCTATTTCGTGCATGATCTTTCTGATTCGGCCGTGCATCGGCGCGTCCGGATGCTCGTCGCTGGCGGAGCCGCGGTCACCCCGATCGGCTTTCGCCGGCGAGCCATGCCGGTGAGCGACATCGACGGCATCGCCGCGATCGATCTCGGGCGAACTGATGACGGCAAGCTCGCACTGCGTCTCACCTCCGTGGCTCGCGTCTTGATGAGGGCAAGCCGTCTCGCGACGGCTCTCTCGGGAACCGAGGTGATCCTCGCGCGCAATCTGGAAATGCTCACTATCGCGGCGCTGATGCGCAACCGCCATGCTCCCCAAGCAAGGCTGGCGTATGAATGCCTGGATGTTCATCGCCTCCTGCTCTCGCGTCATCTTCCCGGCGCGCTTCTGCGCGGGCTCGAATCGCGATTGTGGCGCGGCGTAGATTTATTGCTGACCAGCTCTCCTGCCTTTATCGAGAACTACTTCGAGCCTCGTCACTTTCCCGCACGGGCGAAGATGGTCGAGAACAAAGTTCTCCTTCCGAACGATGGAGAGCCGCCGAAGGGCTCCAGTCGACCCGGGGCGGGACCACCTTGGCGAATTGGCTGGTTCGGCATGATCCGTTGTCGGAGATCGCTCGAGATCCTGGCCGCGCTCGCGAGGCAAGCCGACGGCGCGGTCGAGATCGTCTTACGGGGTCGACCCTCCGCTTCCGTTTTTCCCGATTTCGAAGCGAAGATCGCCAAACATCCCCAGATCAGCTTCGGCGGGCCCTATCGCAATCCTGAAGATCTGCCCACCCTTTATGGCGATGTGCATTTTGTTTGGACGATCGATTATTACGAGGAGGGCCAGAATTCGGCCTGGCTTCTGCCCAACCGAATTTATGAGGGCACGCTTCATGGCGCCGTCCCGCTGGCCTTGAGGGAGGTCGAGACGAGTCGCTGGCTGACACGGCACGGCATTGGGGTTGAGTTCGATGAACCCCTTGAGGGCCGGCTTGTTGATTTCTTCCACCGCCTTGATCAGGATGAGTACGCCAAGCTCGCCGAGAAGGTTCGAGCCGTGCCGCGCCGCGACCTCATTGTTGATCGCTCCGAATGCCGTGAAATCGTGGAGGCCCTATGCGGCCACTGAGAATGAGCCCGCCTAAATGAGCCGATTTGCGCGTGATTTTGTGAAATCGCGGGATCAGGTCCTCGTCGCGATCCCCTGTCTGAACGAGGAAGAACATATCGCTAACGTCATCGAAACCCTGTTGGCCGGGGCGGATGATCTCAAGATAAAGATCGTGGTCGCCGACGGCGGCAGCACGGATCGTACGCGGGAGATCGTGGACGAGCTCGCCAATCGTGACCGCCGCATCGTGCTCATGGATAACCCCAAGAAAATACAGAGCGCCGCGGTGAACGAAGCGGTCAGGCGCCATGGCGGGAGTGCGCGTTTTTTGATTCGCGTCGATGCGCATGCCGAGTATCCGGACGGCTATTGCGAACACCTCCTGGCCGTGCGTGCCGCAACGGAGGCTGATTCGGTCGTCGTTTCCATGCGCACGAAGGGGCAAAGTTGTTTCCAACGGGCTGCGGCGGCCGCGCAGAACTCCGTCCTTGGCAATGGCGGCTCCTCCCATCGCAATACCACGCGCGACCGGTGGGTCGACCATGGGCACCATGCGCTGATGACGCTTGACGCCTTCAAAGGGGTTGGAGGTTATGACGAAGCCTTCTCCCACAATGAAGATGCGGAGCTCGACGCGCGCCTTACGCAGGAAGGTTATCGCATCTTCCTCACCGGCGAAGTCCCGATCGTTTATTATCCGCGGCGCAACCCAGCGGCGCTTTTTCGGCAATATTACAATATTGGGCGTGGCCGAGCGCGCAACTTCCTCAAGCATCGCCGTAATGCCAAGCTCCGGCATTTGGTTCTTGCGGTCGTCGCACCGGCGATTCTTCTTTTGGTGTTTGCGCCCTTCGCTCCAGTCCTCGCGCTTCCGGCTTTGGCGTGGTTTTTGTTGTGCGTCGGCTATGGAGTTCTGCTCGGTGTGCGTATGCGCGACCTGTGCGTGACCGCCTCGGGCCTTGCGGCGATGTCCACACAGGCAGGCTGGTCGTTTGGCTTCGGCGCGGAAGTCCTCGAGAGGCTGGTGCAGCGCGTAGCTCCCATCATGCGGCGCGCCTTAAAGCGTTTTGCTTCGTTACGAAGCGGGGATGAAATCGCACCATGAGTTTGGATACGGCGTCGCCGGTTCGTCCCCCAGTCGTCAGCGTGATCATGGCGAACCATAATGGGGCCGCCTATTTGGCCGAAGCGATCGCGTCGGTGCGCAGACAAAGCCTGCGTGAGCTCGAGCTTATCGTCTCGGATGACGCATCGAGCGATGACAGCGTCAAGATCATCGAAGGAGCCATCACCGACGACTCGCGGATTCATCTGGTTCGAGGTGCCCAAAATAGCGGCCCCGCCAGCGCACGAAACCGGGCGCTCGCGCTCGCCAAAGGCGATTGGATCGCCGTGATGGACAGCGACGATCTCATGCATCCTGATCGGCTCCAAACGCTAGTGCAAGCCGCCGAGCGAGACGGAGCCGATATCGCGGCCGATGACCTCGTCGAGTTCGACACCTCGTCCTGTTCGGCGCGCTTGCTTACCGGTAAATGGGCGCGCGAGGCTTTTTGGGTGGATATCCGCGATTACCTTCGGCTCAACATGTTCTATGGCTCTGGACCCGCGTTGGGCTACTTGAAGCCGCTCTTTCGAAGCTCATCGTGCATTGATACCACGACTCGCTATGACGAATCCTTGCGAATCGGCGAGGATTTCGATCTCACCTTGCGGCTTTTGCAACAAGGCATGAAATTCAAGGTTTATCCTTCAGCACTTTACTTTTATCGCAAGCACGCCGCCTCGACCTCGCATCGGCTCAACGAGGCCGTGCTGCTCGCTTTGAAAGCGGCAAATTTGAGGTTTCTTGAACGGGTGCGCGAGGATGATCCGTCCCTCGTGCCTATGGTGGAGTTGAGAAATCGCTCGATCGAGACGGCCTTGGCCTATGAGCAGCTCCTGCACGCGCTGAAGCACCGCAATTTGAAGAAGGCCCTCCACATCGCCGTGAGAGAGCCTAGCGCCGCCGCTCTCTTGAGGCTCCCGATTTCCGTGCGTCTTTCTCGGTTTTGGAGGCTGTCCTTGAAGAGCGCTCCGGAGCGCACGCGCCACCAACAATCTTTCAACAAGGATTTGAGCGAGGCCGATCGCGAACCCCGATGAGGCAATGAGATTCATGTCCAAGAATTCAGATCGACGAGGCGCCGCCAGCGCCTTTCGTACCCCGTGTGCGCCCGCGCTCGCTTGCCTCTTGGCGCTCGCCGTTATGTGCACGAGCTCAATTTGGCTCACGGCAGCGGAAGCAATTCCATCGGGTCGACCGCTTGACCGCAATGGGCTGGTCAAGACGTTTGATGACGAGTTCACAAAATTCAGCTGGTTCGCGGAGGGCGTGCCGATTGCTCAAGCAAGCAAAGGCACATGGCGGACCAACTTTGGATACGCTGGAGTGCAGGACATTGGGAGCCGAACGCTCGGAAGCAACGGCGAAAAACAGATCTATGTCGACCCCGGATTTCGCGGGACCGCTGAAAAGCCGTTCGGGATCAACCCATTCCGGATTGCGGATGGGGCGCTTGAGATCGTTGCGGATAAAGCACCTGACGACATCGTTCCAAGCATCTGGAATTATCGCTACACCTCAGGCCTCATCACTTCGCAACATTCCTTCTCGCAGCTCTATGGCGTATTCGAAATCAAGGCGCGCATGCCGAACGGACGCGGGCTGTGGCCAGCCTTTTGGCTTCTGCCGGTCGACCATTCATGGCCGCCCGAAATCGATGTGCTCGAAGTTCTCGGACACGAACCGACGGTGCTTCATACCAACGCGCATAGCAAGGCCAGCGGGAAACACACCGACACACCAACCGTCGTGCACGTGCCCGATACGTCGGCCACGTTCCATACCTACGCGGTGGACTGGGAAAAGGACGAGATTAAATGGTATTTCGACGGGGTCGAAGTGGCGCACGCATCGACGCCGGCGGACATGCATAAGCCGATGTATCTATTAGCAAACCTCGCGGTCGGGGGAAATTGGCCCGGCAATCCCGATGCTTCGACGCAATTTCCAGCCGTTTTTGCGATCAAGTGGATCCGAGCTTATCGTCGTAATGGCACATGATGGGGCCTAGCTTGTTGGCGGGCATCGACACCGAGGAGTCGCGCTCCAAGCAAGTGGGGGTCACGGTTGCCATCTGCACCTTTCGCAGGCCATCCGTCACTAAGGCGGTCAAAAGCGTCGCGCGGCAGAAGCTTCCTCCCAACATCGCGATGCGGATCCTCGTCATCGACAATGATGCGACGCCGAGCGCGAAAGACCTCATCGAGGATCTCCACGCGACGTCTCCGGTGAAGATCGAGTACATGCATGTTCCCGGCCAGAACATATCGGTTGCGCGCAATGCCGCTCTCGGTGCGGCCACCACGCGGATGCTCGCCTTCCTGGACGACGATGAATATGCGGCACCTGATTGGCTCGCGAATCTCTTCGCTCTCAGCGAGGGGGCGCAAGCCGTGTTCGGCCCTTGCGAGGCCACGTACCCCGACGACGCACCTTCTTGGATGAAGGCCGGCGACTATCATTCGAATCGCATTCGGCGCTCCCGGCGCGCGATCGACACGGGCTATACCTCGAATGTACTGATCGACATGGAATTCGTGCGTCTCAACGGACTGAAATTCGACCCCGCGCTCGGGCAGACAGGCGGAGAGGACACAATGTTCTTTCATGCATTCCACAAGAGCGGAGGTACATTGAGATACGCCCCACAGGCAATCGTTCATGAGGAGGTGGTTTCGTCCCGCCTCAATCTCACCTGGATCCGGCTTCGGCGGTATCGGGCTGGCCAAGTCTACGCGATGATGCTGTATCGCTTCTCGCGGCGCTCCTATCGGCGCGCGGTATGCACCGCGCCGGTCAAGATCTTCGCCTGTCTTTTCATGTACGGTCTGTTGATATTCAGTCCGGCGCGCGCGCTCTGGTGGTTGATGCGCGGCTTCTTTCATCTCGGCGTGTTGAGTTTCGGCCTCGGAGCCGAGGTGCATCGCGAATATCGCAGGAACGCGTGATTGCAGGTTATCTGGGCTGTCCCCGAAACGTGCGCGCATAAAACCAGGCCGCGACCAACAGCACCGTCAACATCGAGAACTGCGAAAGTAATTCCGATTCAACGAAGGTCCGGATATCTACGAAGATGACGAAGGCAAGAAAGAAACAGCTTTCGACGCTCAGGGTGCGCATCGCCCAACGCAACACCGTCAGTGATGTCTTGACGATGATCCAAAAGACAAAGGTAAGCCCGATATAGCCAAATTGCACACCGGTTTCGTACCACAGGTTGTGAAAGTTATAGCCCGTCCGGCCGGGTTGGAAACGCTCCCAAAGCTCCTCGGCATAAGGATTTCCCTCGACCCAGAAGCCTTGTGCTCCCGTGCCGAGGAAGGGGTTTTCTCCCATCATCTTGGTTGCGCGATCCCAGAGTACCGTTCGGCCGGTCAATGTCGTGTCTTTTCCGAAGAGGTGGAGGCCCTGGCTAACCAGATCGAGCTCTTCTCCGAAAACCAGAAGAAAGATCGATACGATCATAATTACCGAGATGAGGCCTACCAAAATCAGAGCCCGCCACCGCGGCGCGAATCGGTTGAGCCTGAAGGCACAATACGAGCAGGCGAGAGCCCCGACGGCGACCGCCGTCGAATCGAGGGACCTTGCGGCGACCAAAAGCACCGAACCTAGCGCAACCCCAACGATCGCGGCGGTGCGCACCATCCACGTGTTGCGCCCATCCATGAAAACCCAAGTACTCACCATAAGCAGGAGGGCCTGACTGAGGCCGAACTGGTTCTTGGAGCCGAAAATGCCAATCATGGCGAGGCCGCCGTAATTCATGGCCTCCCGCGGGTTGGCCACGCTTGCGGCCGTCGCGACGAGAAGGGCGCACATTAACGCCGTGAGGAATGAAGAAGCTGGAAGCGCCCGTACCATGACCAGGGCGGCCCCAACGGTGAGGATCACCTGGAGAGCGCTGCGCAGCGATTGGTCCGGTACCGGAGACCAGAGCGTGGAGATCAGCCAGAGAGCGACGAAGGCCCAGATCAGGCCGCCGCGCAAGGCGCCTTGAAGCGTGCGCCCCGGTTGCATGATCGCGCAAAGCGCCGATGCGGCGGTAAAAGTATAGGCCGCGAGCGTTTGCGAATACTGCAGGAATTCCAGCCCTGCGAGCGCGACGAAACACAGCCACCAGTCGACCCCAGGATTTGTCGGCACGAGGCTGCGCCTCGGTGCTTGCGTCCTGTTCCCGATCGAAAGCGATCGATTCATCAAAATCACGCTCCGCGACGATGGTTTCGTCGTCGCCGATATGCGAATTGCCTGCCTTAGCCGCCAGGCAATTCCGGCGCAACTAGCTCTTAATTGCGTCAAAAGAACCACAAGGGGCGATTGACCCTAAAGCGTGCCACGTCTCAGAATGGGACATGGCCCGCCGTCATCCGACCTTACTCGTTTCAGTTCCCAGCGCGACAGCCGCGGCGAACCGGGCGTTCTTGTCCGTCGTGCCACGCGCCTGATGCGGCCAGGAGCGCGGATGATGTGCCTCGCCTTTGCTGTCGGATGAGCACTCATCGGCATAGTTCGTGCCCCATTGGCAAATCAAGATCACTTCAGCGAGCGGCACCGCCCCGAAATGCACAACTTGTCTCAAATTGAGCAGCCGGTGACCTCATCGGGAAGGGCCAACGCTGTTTCCGCTGCAACCGGCCGGCATCGGGAAGCGTCTCACGCCGACGCGGGTCAACCCAACGGGATCGATTCGCGCCACTGGACGCTCACTGGCATCGCCGCTATCATCCTTGCGTCGTTCGCCTTCCTGATTCCCGCCTTCCTGAACGGATTTCCTTTTCTCTACCCGGATTCAGGCGATTACCTGGTTCTCACGCCACAGCTTTACCGCAGCCCTTTCTACAGCCTGTTCCTACTGTTTGCGCATATGAACCGGTTCATATGGAACACGGTGATGGTGCAGGCGCTGCTTCTGTCCTGGCTGCTTTTCATCATTTGCCGCCTTTATAGCAGCCGGCCCCTTGCGACCTTCTCAATTCTGGTCGCTTTGCTCGTTCCATTCTCGAGCGCGGCCTATTTCGCGAGCTTCATCATGGCGGACCTCATGACGCCCTTAATGTTTCTTGCGATCTACATTCTCGCTTTTCACTGGTCGGAGCTTTCGCGATTCGACCGGATTTTCGTCTTTCTGTTCACCTGCCTCGCCGCGTGCAGCCATATCGCGCATGTCGCCATGGGCATTGGGCTTCTGGCCCTCGTCGCGGTGCTGCTAGTCCTCACCGGTAATTCGTGGCGCATGGTAGCGCGCCGGGTCGGATTACTGTCGGTTCCGATCGTTTTGGCTACTTCGGCTCTCTGGCTGAACAACGCGATCACCCATCGCGCCTTCACCTTGTATCCGGCAGGCAATAGCCTGCTTATGGCAAATCTCATCGAGGCCGGTCCGGCCCGCCGTTACATTCATGACGTCTGTCCGGCGGCCGGTTTCAAAATCTGCTCAATCGTCGACAAATTGCCGAGGACCGCCAATCAGTTGTTGTGGGGTGGCTCCTACAGGGCGCTCGGCGGGTTGCGGGCCATGGAGGATGAGGCGCGCACGATCGTCTCGGCGACGCTACGCGCCTACCCGCAAGATGTACTGGCGATGGTGATCCGCAACTTCGTCGCGGCATTGAACACGCATCGGCCGGCCTATGAGTTCGTTCCGTGGACCGGCGAAGTGCCCTCGTTGACCGCGCTCATCGAAAAGAAATTCGGGAGCGAGGCGCGCGACGCCTATCTCGCCAGCGCTCAATCGAAGGGGCGGGTTCCAAGGGATCTGATCGGTGCGGTGGACGATGTGACCTTCCCGATCTCGTTTGTTGCCTTCGTCTGGTTCTCATTCCTTGCTTTGCGGCGGCAAATGGCAGAGCCAGCTTGTCTCTCCATTCTTGTCGTCTGCGGCTTCATCGGCAACGCGCTGCTCACATCGGCGGCGTCAGGGGTCTTCGATCGCTACCAGGCGAGGCTCTCTTGGCTATTTCTTGCCGCAGGCGTGCTTGTCTGCGCGCGCCTGAGGGATGCGGCGATCCCGGCGTCTCGCCCCTTCATTCAGACAGCTCTCGCTGCACTGCGACTCCAACCTGCTTTCGGGCGGGCGCGCATCGCGAGCATTGGCTCTTTTGGCGAAAGGGCGATACCGGATCAGGTTGTCCCGAACGATCCCGCTGGCCGCAACAAGCTGCGACCGAGAAAACCGTAATGGCCAGCGCGAGGACACCGGTTGCCCAAGCTCCCACGCAGAGGCCTCTCGAAGGCATGGCCCAATACAGCTCCCTACACTCCCGCAGCGTGGGAATCCATTTCGCCACGGCTGGCACGCCGATCCCGTTGAACACCGGCGCGCAAATCTCGCGTGGAGTGGCAAAGCTCTTCTCGGCGCTTTCGCCGCAAATAAGGGATTGGGCGCGCGCCATCCGCCGAATTTACCGCACCTATCACGCACAGCACGGCTTTTACCCCTCCTTGCTCTTTCCTGTTCGCTACACTGAGAAAATGCAGTGGCGAAAGCTTTTTGATCTCAATCCCCTCTATGCTCTGCTTTGCGATAAACTCGCAGTCCGCGACATCATTAGTGAACGGGTCGGGCCGGAATTCCTCGCCCCCCTGCTTTGGGCCGGGGCTCCTGGCGCCATTCCGTTTGAGACGCTTGAACCTCCTTACATCGTGAAGAGCACGCATGGCACCGGGCAGACCATTGTCGTCGAGGACAAGAACGCGGTGAACCCGCAATTCATTCGGGAAACAGCGCTTAGCTGGATCGAGCAGTGCCACGGCACGGCACTGGACGAGCTCGGCTATGTCGACGTGCCGCCGAAAGTGATTGTGGAAAAGCTTCTAGTGCAAATTGACGGCTCCCCACCAATCGAGCGCAAAATCTACGTCTTTGATGGAATCGCACGAGTGGTGCAAAGCACGCTTGTGCTCAAAGAGGATCGGACACGGTGGGTGTCGCACCACGACATGAGCTGGACCGAGCTCCCCTGGACGATCACGCATCCGCACCCGCCCAAGCGCTTCGAGCCCCCTCGCCAATTCGCCGAAATGATCCTGATCGCCGAGCGATTGGGTGCCGGCCTCAACCATGTCAGAGTGGACATGTATGAAAGCGATGACGAAATCTATGTCGGTGAGATGACTGTTTATTCCTACTCGGGATTGCATCCGTTCGAACCTAAGTCAGGCGACTACGTCCTGGGATCATATTGGGACCTCCGGCCAAGGCGGTTGCAAGCTCTCTGGACCATCCTGACGAAAAGGCGCGAGATCCGACGACCTTAAGTGAGCCGCCGCGCGGCGGGCATCTGCCCTGCCGGTGCGGCTCCTCGGAAGGAGATGCGTCGCACGGATCAAAAATGAATGCCGTTCACATTTGAAGTGCGCGTCGCGCATATTCATCTTCACATGGTGTGATGCCATAATCGCTTTGGCTGCGCGGAAGTGTTACTCATCGAGGGAAGCCAAAGCGAGTTTCTTACAAAGCGGGTTGGCTTTGCGCCCCGACGGGCGCCGAAGGCGAGGTCAGGAGCTTTTACCTTGTCGTTGAAACGGTCTCTGGCGTGGATGGCGCTGGCGCAGGTCTGCGCACTCGTCCTGCAATTCGCCGCCTCGGTGGTGCTCGCGAGATATCTCACACCTTATGAGACTGGCATATACGCCGTGGCGCTGGCCATGGTCGGCATCCTCGCCCTCATGCAGGCTCTCGGTTTGCAAAGCCTGATCGTCCGTGAGGAAAACCTCAATACCGAGATCCGGACCACGGCGTTCACCGTGAATGCTTGCATCTGCGTTTTGCTTTCCATCGGCATCGCGGCAATCAGCCTGTTCGGTGGTTCTTTTCTGCATGACGAGGGCGTGCAAAAGGCAATTCTTGCGCTCGCCGTGACGCCTCTTTTCGGCATTTTCGCCTTCCTGCCTTCAGCTGAGCTCGAGCGCAGCGGCAGCTTCCAAACTTTGGCCCTGGTCGGCATTGCCGGCAACATCGCGGGGACCATCGCCACGATTACCCTCGCCATTCATGGTTTCAGTTATATGAGCATTGCCTACGCTCAATGGGTGACCGTCGGCGTGCAAGCTCTCGTTCTCAACATCATCGGATACCGCTACGCGAGTTATCGGCTCGGCTACAAAGCCTGGCGTCGGGTGGGTCATTTCGGGCTCCAGATGTTTGCTGTTTCCAGCATCACGTCACTCTCGATGCGGCTTTCGGACATCATGTTGGGACGCCTGCTCGGCCTCGGCACGCTCGGCATCTACAATCGTGCGAGCGGCCTGAATGGTTTGATATGGAACAACATCCATGTCGTGATCGCCCGGGTGGTTTTCGTCGATTTCGCGGCACTGCATCGTCGCGGAATTCCCTTGCGTGAACGCTACCTTCGTATTTTGGCGATCATGACCGCGACGCTCTGGCCCGCCTTCGCAGGCCTTGGCATTCTCGCTCGGCCTTTCATCATGACGGTGTATGGCGAGAGGTGGTTGCCGGCCGCTTTTCCCCTCCTCCTCATTGCCGTGGGCTCGATGATCAAGGTGGGCATCAGTATGACGTGGGAGGTGTTCGCCGTGATGGGCGAGCTTCGCGCCCAAACTAGGATCGTCTGCACGCGGGTCGCCTTGTCGTTCCCGATCTTCCTTGCCGCTTGCACCGTCAGCATCAACGCGGCGGCGGCCGCAACGATCGTCGAGGCTCTATTGGCGTTCGTCCTCTATGCGCCTTACCTCAACCGAATGACTAAAACCTCGCTTGGGGATTTCCTACCCATCTACGCGAGAAGCGCACTGGTCACGATCCTGGCGATCACGCCCGCCGTGTTCGTCATGATATCGTTTCAGATGTCGGCCGACATTCCTCGCATGCTCGAAGGGGCTGCGGTGGTCGGGGGTCTTCTTCTGTGGACAGGTGGTCTCTTCTTCGTCAAGCACCCACTGGCGGATGAACTTTTCGGCACGCTGCATCGCCTTTGGAGCCTCCTCAACCAAAAGCCGGATCAGGAGAGCCAATCCAGCCATGAAACGGTTGCACGAGAGAATCATCGCCTTTTACCTTCCGCAGTTTCATCCGATTCGAGAGAACAATGAGAGGTGGGGTCCTGGATTCACCGAGTGGACCAATGTCGTGAAGGCGCGGCCCCTCTATCGAGGCCACTACCAGCCCCACATGCCAGCGGATCTCGGATTTTATGATCTGAGAGTCCCGGAAGTTCGCGCCGAACAGGCGCGATTGGCCCGGGAAGGCGGGATCGAGGGATTCTGCTATTGGCATTACTGGTTCGGAAATGGCCGCCGCGTGCTGGAGCGGCCTCTTGATGAAGTGATCGATACCGGTGAACCTGATTTTCCCTTCTGCCTTGCATGGGCCAACCATTCCTGGACAGGGAAATGGTATGGCAAGCCGAACGCCGTGTGGATCGAGCAGCAATATCCGGGTCGCGAGGACGAAAAGGCCCATTTCGATTGGGGGCTGAAGGCCTTCCGTGACCGGCGATACATGAAGGTCAATGGCAAGCCGATCTTCTGCGTCTTGTCGCCACACCTCATGCCCTCGACCGCATCTTTCGTGGAGCACTGGCGCAAGCTCGCGCAACAAGTCGGCCTACCGGGCATATATTTCGTCGCGATCTCGCATGCCTTCGGTGCTGGCGTGGACCCCTATCGGGCCCCCATGTTCGATCCTTTCGACGCGGTGACACGCCTTGTACCTTTGGACTATGTGGGCCCGAGGAGAAACTGGAATGCCTTTGACATTGTCTATCGTTGGAAGACGAGGGACTTTGTTACCAGGTATACACCTTGGGCGACAAAGTACAAACGCCCGCTCCGTTTCGAATATGCTAATGTAATTGAGGAAACACTTAACGATCTACCTGACGAACCGCGATTTCTGCCGCAAATCTTGCCGGGATGGGATGACACGCCCCGCTACGGACAGAACGGCGTCGTGTACGATAACTCGACGCCGGAGCTCTTTGCTCGCTATCTCGCCAAGGCCATGGCCATTGTCGAAAAGCGACCGTCGGAAGAAGCTATTATCTTCATAAAGGCGTGGAACGAGTGGGCCGAGGGAAACTATCTCGAGCCGGATGCGAGATACGGGCACAATTATCTCGAGGCCATGCGGAGTGTGTTGGGATCAGGCCAAGCTAATCAATGTTTGGGCGGAGCCCATTGAACACGCCAGTAATTCTTCAAACTGGTTTGCTGCGTCGGCCGGAATATCTCATAATCCTTGCTGGCAAATCGCGGTCACCGGTCTTTCGGCTTTTTTCGGCCAAGAGATTTGGACTCAGTCGAGGCGAACGAGCGTCGCGCCCCGACGCAATCAGAAGAAATCCGTGGGTTTGGCGATCGTCGTCCAGTTGCTGGACGGGTTAGCCGTTCCCGCCCCGGTCGTGACTTGCGGCATGGCAGTGATTTGCGCCCCGTTCATTGTCCATTCGACAAGGGCGCCCGTGCTGTTGCGCCACAAGATGTCCGAGGTGCCGTTCCCATTGAAATTGCCGATTTGCGCAACTTGCCAGGAACTATCAGGGCTTGCGGGGTGGCCTTGGAACGTCACCTGTTGGGACGAGGTGATCTGAGCCCCTTGTAAGGTCCATTCCATGAGCGTGCCGTTCGTGTCGCGCCACAAAATCTCGGAGCGTCCGTCTCCTTTGAAATCGCCAACTGCCGCGACGCTCCAGCTCGCGTCTGGCGTCGCAGCATGGCCTTCGAGAGTGATCTCTTGGGTCGAGCCGATTTGCGACCCGTTCATCGTCCAATCCGTCAAGGCGCCGTCCGCGTTGCGCCACAAGATGTTCGAATGCCCGTCGTCGTTGAGATCGCCGATTGCGGCGATGCTCCAAGAAGCATCGGGCGCCGCGATCGCTCCATTCAGGGTGACGTCCTGAGAAGAATTGATCGCGGAGCCGTCCATCGCCCAATCGATCAGCGTGCCATTCGTGTTGCGCCACAAAATGTCGGACGCGCCGTCTCCGCTGAAATCGCCGGTGCCGGCAACGCTCCAGGAAGCGCCGGGAGCCACGGTGTTTCCTTGCGAAGTGATCGCTTGCGAAGAAGCGATTTGCGAGCCGTTCATTATCCAGTCGATAAGGTTGCCGTCGAGGTTGCGCCACAAGATGTCGGCATGGCCGTCCGCGTTGAAATCGCCGATGCCGGCGACGTTCCAGTCGGCGTTCGGTGCGGCAACCGCGCCTTGAAACGTGTCCTCTTGGCCGGCGACCACTTGTGCGCCATTCATTGCCCAGTTGGCGAGCGTGCCATCGGCCTCATTGCGCCATAAGACGTCGTCAGGCCCTGCGCTTGTCGCGACCGTCGTTGTGTTGCCGGTCGGGGGCGGATCCGTGCTCGTCCCGCCCGTGTTGTTGCCGCTCGGCGGCTGGTTCCCACCGGATCCGCCAGAGCTCGATTGAGGTGCGGCTTGATAAGCCCGGAGATAGTCGATCTCCATTTGCGCCGGAAAACGCGTGGTGGAATCCGGATTTCCGGGCCAAGAGCCGCCAACCGCAAGATCCGCGATCATATAAACGGGCTTGTTCTGCAGATCCGGGGGCGTGGGTGTCTGGAACACCTCCTGGCCATCGAAATACCAGGTGATCGTAGCCGCTTCCAAATCGACGCCATAAGTATGAAAGCCCGTGGTCATTCCCGGCTCGTAGGTACCCGCGCCGGTGGCAAAATGATTGGATGAAATTTCTCTCCCACCCGCAATCGGGTCCTGGCTGTGAACGGTGGTAGCGAGGGTGTTCGGTTGGCTACCGATCATCTCCATCACGTCGATTTCGGGTGGCCAGGAATTATCCTCCGGCAAGAGCCAGAAGGCCGGCCAAAGACCCTGGCCGGCGGGAAGCTCGGCCCGCATCTCGAAGTAGCCATAGGTCTGTGAGAATTCGTGATAGGTGTCGACCCAGCCGGACGTGTAGGGCTGGTTGTTGACATAGGGAAGCATTGACGAAGGCGTCGGATTTGCGCTGATGGTCAGCACGCCGTTTTGAACGCTGAATGGGTTCACCGAGGCCGTTTGGGCGTCCCCTGGCTGAATGAACCATTCCTGCTCGCCATTCCCCGCCTCAGTGAAGCCATTGTCGAATTGCGGCCACATGGCCCAGCCTGGCCGTGTGTCGAGGCCGTTATTGCCGTTCCACAGATTGAAACTGTTGAAGTCCTCACTGAAGGTGAGCGTGGCCGTTGTGGAGAGATTGTTCGGATCGATCGCCACTTGCCAAAACTCCCTTGATGGCCTTGGCCTAACAAGGGGGGTTTTCCAGCGTGTTGATCAGGAGGTTAGAATTGAAGGCTTTTCTGACGTTGTCGGAGGAATTTCGGCTGCCCCGCTCTGTGGCTTCGTAATGCCGTTACGTTCGTCCACGTGAATTTCGCAGAAAAGACGGTTGGGGCGGCGGATCCATGCCGTGGCTTTGGCAAGGGTTGGTACTCTCGCGCCTGCAGGCGCCCGCCCTGCATGAGCCGATCCGTCCGCCAGAAGAAATTCACCGTCGGCATTAGGGCGACTGCGTTCACTACGAATATTGTGATCCATAATAGTTATAGCAATTAGCCTGTTTAGCTTCTTCAACGCATGGAATTAATGGGCTGAGGGCAACTACCTCGAGTCCGATGGCGAATTCGGAAGCGCGTACCTGGGTGGCGTGCGAAGCGCCGGGCCTGGGCGAGACCACAATCGTAATTTGGCCATGGCTTGCGGCGAATTGTTTGCTGCGCCCATCCAAATACTGCATATTCCGCGAACATTGACTGGCAGTCCGAGGTTGTTCGGCGTTTCTCGATCGCCTTGAGAGCGGGATTCTAGAGACGCCTGGAGACCAAATGATCATCTGCATTGCTGAGGACCGAAAGGGGTTCCAACCCTCAATTAAATTGTTGATCCTGAGCATCCTGGAGCACTGCCCACAGCTCAAAATTTATTTGATTTTTCCCCCTGCGGATTCGGCATTCACGTCGTGGCTCACCGGCCATCCGCAGGTCCTGTTGCGCACGACGCCCTTGCCGACTGCCTATGGAGTCAACGTCAAGCCCCAGGCGATCTTGCAGCTTCTGCACGATGGTCACGATGATGTCCTTTGGATCGATTCGGATATCATTGTCGCAGGAGACGTTCGTAAGGCGCTGGCGAATCTCGATACGCGAACATTGGTCCTCACCGAGGAGGCCTTATGGACGCCCTATGGAGACCCTGATGGGATGCGCGCACGCATGTGGGGCTTCAAGGTCGGTCGCGTTCTTCCCTTCGCCCTGAACTCGGGAGTCGTTCGCGCAACACGCCAGCATGAGCGTCTCCTGGTCAGGTGGCGTGAGCTCCTCGAATCGGAGCAGTATCGCGCCGCACAACACAAGGAGTGGCATTCGCGGCCTTTGCATATGGTCAGCGACCAGGATGTCTTGACGGCGCTCCTCGCCTCCAAGGAGTTTGCGCATGTCCCATTGAAGTTTCTTCTAAGAGGCAGAGATATCGTGCAATTTTTTGGGCCATATGGGTACACTCTGCGCGAGCGCCTTGCCCATCTCGCCGGTCACCGACCAGCCTTCATCCACTCCCAGGGCCCGAAGCCCTGGCTTTGGGAGAGACGGAAACGCCAAAGACGCAGTGCCCGCCAATACCTGTATGATCTCTACCTTGAGCTCTCGCCTTATACGCTCGCGGCTCGCAAATACCGGATGGCTCTCAAGGAGCCGACCCTTTGGATGTCATCGCGTTCTCTTGCAGGAGCTACGCTGCGCGCCCTCGGTTTTTGGTACGCGCCGCTCGTTGGCCTTCCGGTTGCGGCAGTGGCGGATGTCGTGCGCCTCCTCAAACCGTACTTGCCGCGAAGCAAAGAGTGAGAGACTTGCGTATTATCAGAAAATGGAAACCGGCTGAAAGTTTGATCCTCTCCCGATGAGAGAGAGCATCGATCACAGTCGAGGGCGCCTGATAGTGCTCGGCAGACCGACTGCATCTCTCCTTTGGTGTCCTGCTTCATTCGCACGCGTGGCGTCTAGCGCCCACCTAACTTGTGATTGCGACCAGAGCCCCAGATAGCGCGGCGGCTCGGGCGCGACGAAATCTTCGATCCGTGACAATGGTCGCGGCAGGAGAAATGGAGCAGCCTGCAGGTTGAGGAAGCGAAAGCCGCCGGGGCGCACGTCTACATTGTGCTTTTGAAGGTTGTAGGTCGTGGTCAGCAAATAGGGGATTGCCGAATTTGCAAAGTTTTCGAGAACCGTGAGCACATCCTTGTTGGGTAGATGAAAGAGCACATCGCGGCACAACCACAAATCCGCTTTCGGCAGCGCGCACTCGACGATGTCAAGTTGCAGGAAGGATCGGCTCGCACTCCCGTGACGCTTCTGCAGCTCGTCGATCATTCGGCCCACGATATCGGCGCCGATATACGAGGTACCTTTCGGCAATTCGAGATGCTGCATCCAGTTGAAATCTCCGCAGGGCGCATCGAGCAAGATCTTGACGTTCAAGTGTTCGAGATACTTGGCTAGCGCTCTCCTCAAAGGCCTGGTGTAATCGAGCGTGCTGCCGCGGCCGCTGCGCGATTCGGTAGAGAGCCAGCGGTTTTCCTCGTAGATCCGCTCAAAGGCAGAAACGCGGTCCGTGTATTCCGAGCCGAAATAGGTGGCGTCACGGCGGACCACATACGGATACACCAGAGCCCATAGCGGATTCGCAATACGGGGGCTGCTCGCCATGGCGAATTTAGCAAAATTGCGGAGGTGAGCGCGGATCACTTCCTTGCTGCTCGGGCCGCGTTGACTGGAGCGCCGTTATCTCCCGCCGCCCTCGGCTTTGGAGTGTCCGAGGTCTTGGACACGGCCATACCGAGATTGTCGCTGAACAGCCTCCCGCGCAAAAGATCGAAGGAGAATTTTTGCCACGTCGTGCGGGTAATCGGCATCCAGCCATCATCCGTGTAAAGGAAACGCGGTTCTGAAAACCCTGTTTCGGCGCAAATGCGTACGAGATCCAATCGCAGCAACGCCGTGATATGTGCAGGATAGTCGGGCCCGCGAAATTGCGCGAAGTGACCGCGGAATATCAGATTGAGGTAGGAGCGAATATTTTCCTGATTGGGTGTGGTCAACAAAAGCTTTCCCCGAGGCTTTAAAAGCCCATTGATGCTTCTGAACGTGGCGCGCGGATTCTCGAGATGCTCGATGACCTCGCTGCAGATGACGGCGTCGAAATACCCTGCGAGTTGCTCGAGTTTATCGTTCAGATCGCCCTGATACCATTTTACATGCACGGGGAGGGCAACGGGACGCGGCAGGATATCGGCGCCGTGAAGCTCGAGGCCTTCGAGGTCGCTCATCAGATTGATAAGCGCCCCCGTTCCGGCTCCGAAGTCGAGAATGCGTCCTTCGATTCGCTGTTCGCGCAGCATGCGCAGGATCAAGCGCTTGATGCAGTCCGAGCTTGTCCCGCCAGAACATCTCGCAGCGCGCAATCTAAATTCAGCAAGGCTCTCCGCCATGTACGATCCCGGATATAACTAGCGAGAGATAGCCCGCATTCGACTTTCCTTCCCTTCTAAAAAACGACACTTCGATCGGCATCCTTGGGGTGTGCCATTTTTCCCTCTAACCTGAGGAGACCGAAATATGCCGCCGCGTAAATATTCGCCGATTTTTCCATCGAGAGGTTCTCGATGACATAGCGCCTGGGCGTCATCGAAGGCAATCTCTCGAGAAACCTAGAAAGCGCGGCTTCAAAATGCGCGAGATCCGAAAAGCGCTCGCCGCATGCAGGAGTGAAAAATGGGACCGAGGAGGCAGGGACCATCCTGTCGCTCACACGCCGCCAGAGCGGATCCAGCCAATATCCATTGTCCCAGGCGAGCACCGGGACATTTGAAGCGAGCGCCTCTTGATACGCAATGCCTTGCGTCTCGTGCTCGCACAGGAAGACCAGCGCACGCGAACGCTGCAGCAGTCGTCGATAGCTCTGATGATCATGAAATTTGTATCGCACGGTCGCTGTTCGAAGTCCCCTTCGCTCGATGGCTACACGCACGGGATCTATCAATTCAATCTGGAACTTTCCATGGTCCCATCTGATCTTGTCGTAGATCAGGAAATCGATGTCCTTCTCGTGGGAACTCAGATCGGGCCATTCCTCGGTATCGATACCGGCGTGCCAGCGTGTGCAAGCATCCCCATAGACGGGATGGAACATGTCATATGTCCACTGAGCGAGAACGAGGTAGGCACGAAATCTCGGGTCCTCCATCAGTCGAGGATTTAAATTCGGATGATCGAAGAGGGAGGGACCCAGCAAAGCGGGATTGGGAAGGTCCCAGTCGTCGAGAAGCAAGGGAAAGCCGACGAGCCCGACCGGGTAAGCGGGGTGTTGGCGCGCCAACCGATAGTCGTTGATGTGCACCTTCCAGCCGCCCTGCCGCAGCGCTCGCTGGAGCAACTCGAACGACACGGCAAAGCCTGTCTTTTTTTGGCGATGGTGCAGAAGGTTATAAAATGGGCGCAGCAGGCGTTTCAGATAACGATCGTATTTGAGAAATTTATCTTGTTCGAATTCCTTATAAAAAAGGAGGACGATCTTCCGTTTCGCCAGATCATTCGCCGTGGACAGGGTCGAACGGCGCCACTTGCGCGTCAGCGTCGTTGCTGCCTCAGCCATTTTCCCGACCTATGGACCATCTCTTCGAGAAGCTTTCGCGCGAGAAAGAATGAAACTTGCGGCGAACGCGCAAAGGGTGACAGGAAGGCCTTCGGATCGCCCTGCTTGAAAGCGTCGATCACCCCGAGCCACTGCACGCGGCCGTCCACGCTTCGATAATGATTGCGAAGCGCGCGACGGTCGCGATCCGATAAGCCCTCGATAATCGTCAATTCGTTGTCGATGTCGCGAAGCTTTTCCAAATCCCGCTTGTTGTGACGTGCGCTCAGCGAATCAGGCCGCAACCGGGAGACATATCCGAGCGCCGGTGTGACCAGGAACCTTGCTCCGAGCGCAAGGGCGCGGGCGTAGAGCGCATAATCTTCGCCGAGGCGCAGTCGCTCGTCATATCTGAGTCGGTGCTCATCAAGGAAAGACCGGCGCATCAATGGCTTGAAATAACCAAGCTCCGTGCGGCTTCGGCCGCGACCGGCGCTGTTGCCCTCGACGAAGGCGGAAAAATCGAGCCGCCAGGGTTCAAAATCTCGGCCAAACATCACGCTTCGCATGACGCCCGTCCCGTTCGCTTGAAGAATGTCGTCGGCGACGAAATCGAAATCGGTGGCGTGCTCGAGGAGTTTTCCTATTCGGCCCGGCTGGAGAAAATCGTCGCCGTCGAGGACGGCGACGAACGGCGCGGTTGAGAGTTCAAGGGCCTGGTTTCGCGCGGCGGCAGGCCCGACATTTTTGGCCAGACGGTGAACGACGACGCGCTGCGAGCCGTTACCCGCTCGTCTTGCGCGGGAGAAAGTATCATCCGTGGAAGCGTCGTCGACGACGATAACCTGGCGCACCTCCGCTTCGCCGAGCGCGGAGTTGATGGCCCTCTCGATGCTGTCGGAGCGATTCCAGGCAGCCACCAGAATGTCGACGACCGCTTCCCGGCGGGGCTGCACTTGGCTCAATCCGTGTAGCCGTAGCGCGCGAAATACCGGTTATAATAATAATTCTCACGAGAGCTTTCGTAGCGCGCGAAGGTCTTCATGTTCACCTTGTTGAGAACCACGCCGAGAAGGTTCTCGTAGACGCCCGGCGCGCCACTCAGAACATGCTCGGCAATGTCGATCTTGGTGCGTCCCCACTCGACCACGAAGATGAAGGAGTCGACGAGGTGCGTCATCGCGCGCACGTCGACGACCGGCGCCAGGGGCGAGAGATCAACGATCACATAGTCGTAAGCGGCACGAAGTTTCTCAAAGATCTTTCGGGTTTCCTCCGAGGCGAGAATCTCGCTGCTGTCAGCGAGCCTGCCGCGCACCACGGCCGGCAAAAAGGAGAGATTGGTGGCGGGGTCGGTCCAGACGACCTCGGATAGCGGCTGCTTTCCCCAGATGACCTCGAGTAGCCCTTTACTGGCTTTGGGCGCGAGCTTGCGTGAAAGCGAGGGATTTCGCAGGTCGCAATCGACAAGGATGGCGCGTCCGCCCGTCAACGCCACGAGCTGCGCCAGCGCGACGGCAGTCGTCGATTTGCCCTCGTTGGGAAGCGAAGAGGTGATCGCCACGATGGTGTTCGGTTTTGTGCCCTTGTTCAGGTCGGCCGCCACCTTCAGGCTTCGAATCGACTCCGCGAATCGCGAGAACGGCGAATCCGCCATAATCCAGAACAAATCTTGCTTGCGGGCGATAATACGCTGGACCGGCGCACCCGGCGGGCTCTTCGAGCGTTCGCGCGAGCCCGGCTTCGTGATGCCGTTGATGAGCGGCAACAACGCAATACATTCCGCATGCAGCCGTTCCTGGATTTGGGCCGTGGTCCGGAACACCGTGTCGGAGATTTCGCGCAGCACACCGAAGCCAACGCCGAGAAGCAAGCCGCCCATGAGCGCAAGGCCGAGTACGAGCGGTGTGCGCGGCGCGCTCTTGGAAAGTGGCGGCGTCGCTTGGGTGATCAAGCGGGCTTCGGTGACTGGGAATGATTGCTGCTGCACCGATTCCATGTAGCGCTGCAGGAAATTGTCGTAGAGCGAACGATAGCTTTGCGCGCTGCTGTCGAGGTTGTGCAACGTGACTTGCGCCTCGTTCGTCGTCTGCGATTGGGCGACGATATCGTCCAGCGATTTTTGCACTGAGTTCTCTCGCGCCTTGGCGATCTCGAACTCGCTCTTGTAGGTCTCGGCGATGCGGCGCAATTCGTCGAGAATGGAAAGACGAATCTCGCGTCGCTGATTGCGGAGATTGACCACCGCCAGATGGTTGCGGCCGTAACGCACCGTCCAATCGGCTTCCTTTGCGCCAAGGTCCAGATATTGTTGGCGTAACTTTGTGATCACCTCATTGTGCAGGGTGTCCGTCACGGTGGCGGCCGCGCTGCTCGCCGGGTCGGGATCATCGCTTGACAAGATCTGCTGGACCCGATCGAGGCGCGCCTGGGCTTCGGCAGTCTGGGCGCGCGCCTGCACGAGTGCGCTGTTTAGTTCGCCGATCTGCTGCTCGTTGAGCAGGCGCCCGTTGGTGTCGACGTTGACGATGTTGTTTTTCGCCTTGAAATCGACGACGGCGCGGTCCGCGTTCAAGGATTGCTCGCGCAATTCCTTCAATCGATCCTGCAGCCAGCTCACGGCTCGCCTGGTGGTCTCGTATTTGGCCTCGAGGACGTCGTCGACATAGGCGTTGGCGACCGCGTTGGCGACCGCGGAGGCGCGATCGGGATTGAGCGACTCGAAGTCGATCCCGATCGCGTAGGTCAAGCCGATCCGCTTGACCGACATATGACTCTGAAGCGTGCCCAAAGCCGTCCGTTGGTGGCGAAATTCGTTCGAAGCCGGGGCCGCCGGAACACCCGGGGTTGGCCCGGACGGGACAAAGCTCAGAATGAACCCAAGAACGGTCGCACTGACTCCGACATGGGGGTAGATGAACTCGGGATCTTGATCGAGATGGAGTTGCTTGACGACGGAGAGCGCGATGTTCTCCGAATTGAGGATTTCGATCTGGGTGTCGACCGTCGCAGAATCGATCGGCAGATCTCCAAGAGGGGATTGCTGTTGCTGGAAGACCTGGCTTTTGTGCGTGTCGATCATCAAGACGGCGTGGCCGGTGAACCTTGGCGGCGCCGTGACGATGTAGAGCGTCGCCAGGGCCAACATGAGGACGACCGTGAAGGCGATCGCGGAAAATCGACGTCGCACGAAGCCGAGGACGGCCGCGTAGAGCTCGGCAGGTGAGATGAGTTCGGGGGCCGCGACAACCGGCTCCGTCGGCGGCCGAGGCTTACTGATTTGGAGCATCTTGGTCCTTGCTTGACAAAGCCACGAAGCGTCCGGTCATTCGCCCGCCGGTCTTGGGGGTGCTGCGCCAGCGCCGCCATGGCTGCACCAGCGTCTTGGCATGCCAAGAAGTCGCAGCAATTCCCTCGTTTTCATATCTAACATACCGCCTATCGCGCCGCAACATAGAGCCTATGTTGTACCCGGTCGGCGCACCGCTAAAATCTTCCGACCAAGCCCGATCGGGAAGGTGATCTACATCCGATATGTGACGATTATTTGAGGCGTGTGTGTGACGAGACGCGGACCAGCTGCGTTTCTTCGGCCGTCGACGCACCCGTGTTCGCGGTGTTGATCGCGACTTGCAGCAGGTTGAAGAATTTCGTGATCTCGACGGATGGCGCGTTGGCGGCGAAGATGATGTCCTTGTTTCGCATCTGCATCTTCGTGGCCAGGAAATAGCCGGCCGGGTCGCGAAGGCTTACGTTGTAGACGACCGGAACCATCGGGCCGGGAAATGTCGACACATCCACGCCGATCCTTTCGGCGAGCTCTCGCGGCTCACGCCGATAAAGATAGACGGAAGCTGGATCTGCTTGGACGTCCAGCAAGCCGCCGGCCTTCGCCACTGCTTCGGCGAGCGTGATGCGCCACATCTCGAAGGGGAACTGGCCTTGCTGGCCGGCTGCGCCGAAGGCAAGGAAGGTTTGCGGCTCGCGATAGACGTAGACCGTATCGCCCGGCCACACCCAGATGTTGTTCTCGGGCTCGTAAATCAGCGCCCCAAACGGCACAGAGGCCCGTTTGCCTTTTCGCTCGAGAACGACCCAGGACTCGTAGCCTTGATCCTTGATGCCACCGCCACGTGTGATGGCGTCGAGGAGGTGCTCGCCTGCCGGTTGCGCCGGGAAACGAGCCGGCAAATTTACTTCGCCGAGAACGCTGATGAGCGAGGTGTTCTGGGTCGCGAGCGCCACCACGGCTTGTGGATCGATGGCGCGGTTCTTGATGGCTGCGACTATTTCCCGCTGCACCTCGGAAGGCGTCCGCCCGGCGGCACGAATAGCGCCTGCGTAAGGGATCGAGATGTTGCCCGCGGTATCGATCGGCTGGTTGGGCAGCGTCACGAAGTTGCCAGGCCGCACGCCCGCCTCGAGCGGGATGAACAAGCCTCCGGCGGCCGCCTCGAAAATCGTCACGCTCACCACGTCGCCGATGCCGAAGGTGATTTCGGGAGGCGGGCGCTTGTCTCCGAAAGTCACCGCGATTCCACCCGGCCCATACTCGCCGGCCGCCTCGACGACCTCGGGAGTCAAGCGAATGATGCTGTATTGAGGGCCGGTTTCGGTTGAGCCCGAATTGATGTCGCCGCTCGACGGCCCGGAATCGGACAGGATCGTGCATCCGCAGAGGGCCAGGAGCATCGCGCAGATGAGAGACTTTGCCCCGAGGCCGTCTATATTCACGTCTGTACCTTGACCTTAACTCACGCCTTCCCGGATTGATGGCGCAGACAATACGCATGCTTTTCCGTCGAACAAGCGCTATCACATCCATGCGGTGTTCGAATGTTATAATTGCGCCCCATGTTGCGCAGGCGCAACAATTTTTGCGGGGTAGTGTCGATGTTATGTATCATAAGGTGTAGGAACCCTTATCCCAAGGGGGTATTCGCCGTGGCGATATGCGAGTCCGGCGGCAGCTTGGCGCGAACCTTCGCGGCACTTCGCCGAACCAACCGAAAAAGGTGCAGCTTTCGCCGTGAGCGGAGCGGATAACTGGAACGTGCATCAATCCCTTGTCTCAGCCCACGCGGTCGCGGACACATGCCGCTCGACGTGGGAAGGCCTTTGCACCATCTCCGGCATTCCGGCATGGTAGGGGTCTTTTGCGGCTGTGGACAACTTCGGCTCGCGGCTCTCATTAACGTTTATGCAGCGATCCGGCATTCTGAGATGAACAAGGCTCAAGCGAGGAAACCAAGCGGGCCAAGGCCGGGAAGTCCGCCTCTCTTGATGATTTTCCTGCGAAGATATGCGGCATCGATACTAATCTTTGTTGCCCTTCTCCTGGTGTGCGGCCCTGCGTCTTCACGGGCGTCACTTTCATACTATCGAGAATTGACGATGCGCCGAGATGCGATGTTGGACGGCTCGATTGAGCTTGCAGCGTCGAGCAGCGCTGGCGTACCGCCCGGTCCTACGCATCCGGAAGGTGCATGGCGACTGATGCGTGCCCCTAATCCTCACGGCGGACCCGATGCCGTTTCCATCGTGCACACGGTGGATATTTCAAAATCGGATGCCGATGTCGCCGGCTTGATGCTTCGATGTGCGCCTGACGGCATCGAGGCGCTGGTCGTGGTCTTTGACGCGCGGCCCCCAAGCTCGCGGCCCTGGGTGAAGGTCCGTGCCTCGGGGGAAGAGGAAAAATTCGAGGCGAAGATCGTGCCACCCTTCACGGCGCTGCTTTTGCCTCCCGAGGCTGCATTCCTACTGACCGGGCCGTGGCGAACAGCCGATGAACTCGTACTCGAGGTGGAGGCCGAGCCTGCGCCCGTGAAAGGCGCCTTGTCGCTTGTCGGACTCGGCGCGGCCCTCGACGAATTGCGTGGAAGCTGCCCACCCCAATGACCGTGCGTCCGAACGAGACCGGAGCTGGAGCGCCCGCCTGGTTCATTGGGGGGAGCAGCCTTGTATCAACCTTTCCCCGCATGCATGCTCATGCCGGATTCATCAGCAACATGTCGTCGCGGTGATTGTCGTATTTCTGCTTTTGATGGCATTGATCGCGGCGGCGCCCGTCATTGCTTTCTTCGACGCCTCGATAATTGATGCGCTTGTCGCTGCATCCACGGCGGCGGGAGTCGCAATCGTGGCCCGCGCTCTTCCTTCGGAAGAGGCAGGGTACATCTCGCGGCTGTTGCGACCGATCGCGGTCGGGCTTGCGCTGCCAGCGCTATGGATGATGCTTCAGATCGTGCCGATGCCCGCGTCATCGAGATTCTCGCATCCGATCTGGGCCAGCGCACAGGCCGCGCTCGCCATGCCGCTTACGGGCAGCATCAGTGTGGATCCAGGCCTGACACTCTTGGCGCTCGCTCGTTACGTCTCGCTCGCCGCCGTCCTTTTCGTGGCTGCCGCGGTGACTATCGACCGCAGGCGCGCCGAATGGACGCTACACTGTCTCACCTGCATCACCGCCCTAATGGCGGCATTGCTGATCCTGCAGAGCCTCGCAGGCCTGCCGCTTGCCGGAAACTCTGGCGCGCGCGCCAGTATTGTCCTTCAAGGCGGGGCGTCGCTCGGGGTACTCGTCGCGGCGGGGGGGATGGTACGCGCCTTCGAACGCCATGGGACGGCGCGCCTCAAGGCCGAGGCCTCTTTATCGCGTTTCGCCAAGGATTTCGGTGTCGGGCTCCTCGCTTTCGTGCTTTGTGGCCTGAGCCTTGCCCTGGGGTCGGGAAGGCAGGAGTTTTTCACGGCGACTTGCGGGATTGGGATCATGGCCCTTGTCGTGACCGCACGGCGTCTCGGCGTTGGCCTTTGGGCGAGCGCGGCGCTGGCGGCGTTGGCCATTCTCATCGTGCTTGCCCTCGCGGTACGCGACAACGGAAGGGGAGACCTCAGGCTGCGTTTCGCCAACGCGCCAGCGTCGCTCGTTTCCGATGCTGACCATCTCATCGGCGACACGGGTTGGGCCGGCTCTGGCGCCGGCAGCTTCGCAGCCCTGTCGCCGATCTATCGGGACATTGATGACCCTGCCGGCGAGGCCGCGCCCACGAGCGCGGCCGAAATCTCAATCGAGATGGGTGCGCCTGCGCTTTGGGCGATCATCTTCATGATGCTCGCGCTCGCGGGAGTTCTGTTGCGAGGTGCCGTGCGACGCGGTCGAGATTCCTTCTACCCCGCCGTGGCAATGAGCGCAGCGCTCGTGCTTTTGCTTGAGGCCTTCTGCGACGCGAGTGCGCTCAGCACCGCTATAGGTCTTATCGCTGCACCGATCCTTGGCCTTGGTCTCGCCCAAAGCCTAAGCCGTAGTGTTCGGCAGCAGCCAACATAGAAACCATGGTAGATATGTGGGATGCGGTGTATTTGAGCGGAGCGTGACAGGGTGTGGCGTCGTTTGAAGGCTCGCGCGAAGCGGCGCTGGCCAAGGCTCCCGGACGGAATGCGGATTTACGCCATTGGCGACGTGCACGGCCGGGTGGATCTTCTCGACGCTGCCTTCGCGCGGATCGACGCCAATCTCACGCGCTCGGCACCGGACCGGGTCGTCCATATTCTTCTTGGCGATTACGTCGACCGCGGACCGTCTTCGCGCGAAGTGCTCGATCGCCTCGTGGAGCGAGCCCGCGCGCATCACATGATTTGTCTGAAGGGAAACCACGAGAGCTACCTCGTCGAGTTTCTCCACGATCCGTCAGTGCTCGGCGATTGGCGCCATTTCGGCGGGCTCGAAACCCTGAGATCCTACGGGCTCAATCCCAGTGCCAATCCGAGCGGCGTCGAGGAGCAGAGATTGGCGAACGCTTTCGCCACCGCGCTTCCAGGAGAGCATCGGCAGCTCTTGAAAAAGCTCGGCGCCTCCTTCAGTTGCGGCGACTTCTTCTTCGCCCATGCGGGCGTAAAGCCGGGCATCCCCCTCGCTCAACAGAGCGAACATGATCTGCTTTGGATCCGAGACGACTTCCTGTTGTCGGAACAGGACTTCGGCAAAGTCATCGTGCATGGTCATACACCCGTCCTCCAGCCGGAATTTCGCCCCAACCGAATCAACATCGACACTGGAGCCTACGCGACCGGCCGCTTGACCTGCCTGATGATCGAGCGGGACGGAATTTTCGTGCTCTGAACACGGCCTTGCCGATTTCATCCGAAAGATGCGATCCTCCCCTGTCGACAAGAATAGGTTGAGTATTCAAACAAGATCGCACTATTCGAGTGCTTGCTTCTCGATGACCTTGGTTCTCATAAGGACATGTGCGTGCTTCCTTCACGGCCGATCACGCTGCCGGCAGATGAACATCCTTCGGCATTTGCATGAACCAGAGCTTTTTTCATCTGCACCTCGTCTCGGATGGTGGCGAGGAGGGGCTTCATGCCGCGGGACAGGCGGTGGCGAAGCTCTACCCGCAGGTTTTCATCGTCGAGCACGTCCATCCCATGGTGCGCACGCCTGATCGGTTTCGCGAGTTTGGCGCAGCGCTTGAGCGCGAACCCGGGATGGTTCTTTACCGAATAGCGGATCCTGCGATCGCCAATCGGGTGGAGCGCAAATGCCGGACGCTGCGCTGCCCTTCTCTGTCGCTTCTCAAGCTCGGTTCCAGCGCGGGCGCTGCCGAGCCCCAATCCGCCTATGGCGAGATGATCAATCTCCATCTGCAGACAAGGCCACGCGCAGCCTTTCGTGTCACCGCCACGGCACTGGCGGTCTTTCTCGCCATTGCCGCGGTGTGGATCTTGTCCGCCGAAGCTCTTCGCCCGAGGCTCGCATCCTTTCCGGCAGCGGCCGCGGCCGTGACCGCGACACCAATCGAGCGCGACAGGGCGGAGACGGCAGCGAGAGTCGGTCTCGTCCGTGGCGACTTGTGGGCCGAATACGCGATGACGCTCGTTCCACAATTACCGCAGGAGATCATCAAGGGAGGCACTATAGGGGGGCGCTTGGCCGAACTCTCCCGGAAAGGCGCCGAACGTGCTGCCGGTCTTTCTCCACATAATTCGAGGATCTGGCTTCTCCTCGCGGCCGTGGCTTCGCAGCTCGACCGAACTGGTCGCCAATCCGAAGGCGCGCTCGGGATGTCGTACTATACAGGGCCGAATGAGCTTGCCTTAATTCCGTTGCGCCTCTCCATCGCGACCCGGTCGAGCGCCATAGGTGATCCCGATTTCCAGCTTCTCGTCGCTCAAGAGATCCGCACCATTTTAACGCGAAAGCCGGATCTGAAGCCTTGGATCCTCGTTGCCTACCGCAATGCGTCACCGGACGGCAGGAGTTTTGTGGAAACTACAGTCGGCGCGCTTGATCCGGCCCTGCTCGCAACTCTTCGCGCTTCGCCTCCTGCCAAGTAGCTCGTCCAAATTAGCGCGTTCAAATGGCGCAAAGGAACGCAGCAGGATTTGACGGAGTTTGTCACCAGGATGAGGCTTAGGAGCAATCTTCGTTGATCTGGCGAGCAATTGCATGGCGCCGCGGGCAAATTGGAAAGGTTATCTCAAGCTCGCCGAGCTTACATGCACGGTGTCGCTCTACACGGCCGTGTCGACATCCGAACGCATCGTCTTCCACACCCTCAACCGCGAGACAGGTCACAGGGTTCGCCGACAATTCATCGATGAAGAGACGGGCAAGCCCGTCGAGTCCGCCGATCAGGTGAAGGGCTACGAGACGGCCAAAGGGGAATATGTGACACTCGAGCCCGAAGAAATCGCTTCCGCTCTTCCCGAAAGCGACAAGACTCTGGCCTTTGAGGTTTTTGTGGAATGCGCTGCGATCGACGACCTTTACTTTGATCGCCCCTATTACCTAGGGCCGAGCGATGAGGTCTCCGAGAAAGCATTCGCAGTCATTCGTGAAGGCATGCGCGACAAGAAACTTGCGGGCCTGGCGAGGACAGTGCTTTTTCGCCGTTTGCGCACGCTTCTCATTCGCCCCTATGGCACCGGAATGATCGCGACGACGCTGAATTTCGATTACGAGATCCGCTCGCCGCAAGAGGCTTTCGCCGATATTTCAGACCGGAAGATCAAGGGTGAGATGCTCGATCTCGCCAAGCACATCATCGACACGAAGCGAGGCAAATTCGATCCGAGCCAGTTCGAGGATCGCTACGAGACGGCTTTGGCGGAGCTCGTGCGTGCCAAGCTCGAGGGCAAGCCGATCGAAGTTCGTAAACCCGAGCCTGCGTCGAATGTCGTCGACCTCATGGAAGCATTGAGGAAGAGCGCCGGCGCCCTTGCGGGCTCCGCGGGCAAGACGCAATCTCCCCCTTCCAAGGTCAGGCAAAGGAGCGAAAAACCGCGTAAAGCTTCGCGCACGCCCTCGGGCCGATCGAGGTCCTCTCCGGGCGCGCCGCATCGTCGAAAGGCGGGGTAGACCATGGCGCTCGAGGCCTATCGCCGGAAGCGCCGCTTCGGCACCACTTCGGAGCCTCGCGGGAGCGTCAAGAAACCGGCTGCCGCCGAGGACGGAATCTTTGTCGTCCAGAAGCACGATGCTCGCCGCCTCCACTATGATTTCCGCCTGGAAATGGACGGCGTTCTCAAGAGCTGGGCCGTGACTCGTGGGCCGAGTCTCGTTCCGGGCGAAAAGCGCCTCGCGGTCCATGTGGAAGACCATCCGCTGGAATATGGTGGTTTCGAGGGGACGATCCCGAAAGGCGAGTATGGCGGGGGCACGGTGATTCTGTGGGACCGTGGTCGCTGGACGCCGATCGGCGATGCGCACAAGGGCTACGCCAAGGGGCATCTCGACTTCGAGCTCGACGGCGAGAAGCTCAGAGGCCGCTGGCACCTCGTTCGCATGGGACGAAAACCACGCGAGAAGCGTGAGAATTGGCTTCTGATCAAGGGGGATGACGAAGCGGCGCGCAAACCCAGCGACCCGGACATTCTCGAGGAACATCCAGAATCGGTGAAAACCGGGCGCGTAGTGGAAGAGGTCGCCGGTGAAAAGCCGGGATGGTCCTCGAAAACCGGAAGGATCGATCCATCGGCTGCTGAGCCCGACGAGAAGAAGCCCAACGCGGCTCCCGCGGATCCCTCGAAACTGAAGGGCGCGAAGAAAGGTCCATTGCCGAAATTCATCGAGCCCACGCTCGCGACCTTAGCGGACGAACCTCCCGCTGGCGGGCGCTATATCCACGAGATCAAATTCGACGGTTACCGGCTGCAAGCGCGCATCGAGTCTCGTGATGTTCATCTCTTGACGCGCAGCGGCCTCGACTGGACCTCGAAATTCGGCAAGGCCCTTACGAGCTCGTTCAAGTCACTTCCTGTGCGCAAGGCCCTGATCGATGGAGAACTTGTGGTCGAGAACGAGAACGGCGCCTCGGATTTCTCCGCCTTGCAAGCTGCTTTGAGCGAGGGCCGGCATGATCGTTTCGTCTTTTACGCCTTCGATCTACTGTATCTCGATGGCTACGACCTTCGCGCCGCGGCGCTGAGCCAACGCAAGGAGGTGCTCGCCTCCGTGTTCGCCGGTGAGACTGGAATTTTGCGTCTCAGCGAGCATTTCGACGCGGATGGTGATGTCATCCTCGAACATGTCTGTCGCCTTGGCCTCGAAGGCGTCGTCTCGAAACTGCGCGACGCGCCATATCATTCCGGGCGCGGCAAGGATTGGCTGAAGGCGAAATGCTCGACACGCCAGGAATTCGTGATCGCCGGTTATGTCCCGTCGACGACGTCGCGCAAGGCCATCGGCTCGCTTGTGCTCGGCTATCATTCGGCCGGCAAGCTCGTGCATGCCGGTCGGGTCGGCACGGGCTACACCTCCAAGGTAGCCGAGGACCTGTTTCGGCGGCTCGAGAGGATCAGGAGCACGTCGAACCCTTTCGCCGAACGCCTCAGCGCCGATGCGGCGCGTCAGGTACGGTACGTCAAGCCGGAACTCGTCGCCGAGGTCGAGTTTCGCGGCTGGACCGCGGACCACATCCTTCGCCATGCCGCCTTTCGCGGCCTACGCGAGGACAAACCGGCAAAAGACGTCGTCGCGGAGACGGTGATGGTAAAAGCCTCGAAAAGCAGCTCCAGCACGAAACGGCGCGCTCAGAAATCGGAGGGCGTCGCCGCGGGTCTTTCGTCTAACGTGAAGCTCACCCATCCGGATCGGCTCTATTGGCCGGATGTGGGTGTCACAAAGGAAGGCCTTGCGGATTATTACACGCAGGTTTGGGATCGCATGGCCTTCTATGTGGCCAAGCGCCCGCTCGCGCTCGTACGGTGTCCAGGCGGCGTCGCCGAGGAATGCTTTTTCCAAAAGCACGCCTGGAAAGGGCTCAATCGATCCATTCGTCTCGCTCGTGACCCGCAGGATCCTTCCGGCGAACCCATTCTCAGCATCGACGATCTCGACGGGCTCATCTCTCTCGTGCAGGGAGGCGCGCTTGAGATTCACCCATGGGGCTCGACGCTCGCCAAGATCGAGGAGCCCGACATGATCATCATGGATCTCGACCCGGGCGAATCCGTCTCGTGGCAGCAAGTGGCGCAGGCGGCGACTGAAGTTCGGGAGCGGCTGGGGCAGCTCGGCCTTGCCGCCTTCGTGAAAACATCCGGCGGCAAAGGCCTGCACGTCGTGACGCCCTTGCGGCCGAAAGCCGATTGGGATGCGGTGAAGGCGTTCTGCAAGGCCATGGCCGATGCGATGGCGGCAGACAGCCCGGATCGCTTCGTCGCCACGATCACGAAGTCCAAACGGCGCGGCAAGGTCCTCGTCGATTATCTTCGCAACGGGCGCGGTGCGACGGCGGTCGCCCCTTACTCCACGCGCGCTCGACCCGGTGCTGCGGTTTCGATGCCCGTGGGTTGGGAAGAGATCGGCAGCATTTCGGGTGCCGCCTATTTCACGGTCGGAAATGCGATCACCAGGCTCACGCATTTGCGTGCCGATCCCTGGACGGAGTTTCGTGATGCGGCGGTGCCCCTCCCCACCGCAAATCGGCGAAAGCGCAAGGCGGCATGAAGCGGTCGCCGACGATGACCTGAATCAGCGCGATTTCTTGCGCTTTCCATCGGCATCGAGACTTTTTTTCAAGGCATCCATGATGCTGATCACGTTGCTCTGCCGCTCGGATGGAGCGTCCTTCGATTTGCGCACCAGGCGACGGCCTTTCTTTTTCGCGGCGATGATATCGAGAAGATGCTCTTGCACGGGGTCCTGGACCAGATTTGGATTCCAAGCTTGTATCTTTTCGTCGATCACCGATTCGACCATCTGCAAGAGCTTGCTTTCTACCTTTTCGCTCTTGGTTTTCTTGAAGTAGAGCTTCGGATCGCGGACTTCGTCCCCATAGTGAAGCGTCCATAAGACGATGCCGCGGTCGCGCGGCTCGAGCAGAACGGCGCGCTCGCGGCGATAGAGCACGAGCCGCGAGATGCCGACCATCTTGGTGGCCTCCATTGCATCACGGATCACCGAGAATGCCTCTTCACCTACCGGATCGTCGGGCATGAGAAAATGTGGGCGATCGTACCAGATCCACTCGATCGAATCCTTGGGCGCGAACACGTCAATGTCGATCGTGCGTGTGCTCTCGAGCGCCACCGATTGAATTTCATCGTCCTCGAGCGTGACGTAATCATCATCGCCGCGCTGGTAGCCCTTCACCTCGTCGTCCTGATCGACTTCCTTTCCGGTTTCGGAATCGATGTAGCGGCTGCGCACGCGATCGCCCGTCTTCCGGTTCAGGGTGTGGAAACGAACCTTCTCCTCCTCGCTTACTGCCGGCATCATGGCGACCGGGCAGGTGACGAGGGAAAGTTTGAGATATCCTTTCCAGAAGGCGCGAGGTGTCGCCATCTTCATCCCTCACTGACCGCCTCAACGAGGCGCTCGCAACCGGCACATCGATGAAAGTCGCGGAAGCTGAGCTCTTGAAATTCATAACCGGGCAATGAAACGCGGGTTCCGCTCCGGCGGGGACGGCACCCGACGATTGGGCTCCCGATCGGTGATTATTTCTTGTGAGAATACTTCTCCAACATGCTTTATTGATCCGGGATTGTCGGACGCAACGCTTCGCCGCGAAACGAGTGCCGGGGACCTCGCCCGATGTCGACCTTCGATATGGCTTCACTCGTCTTCGTCTTCGCTGCCGGCATCGGTATCGCCAATGAGCGCTATTTGAAATGGCCACGCGTCATCGCGCTTCTGATCTGTGCGCTTCTGGCTTCGCTTCTCATCATGACGATCGGCACGTTCTTCACGTCCTCCAACCTCAAGGAGCTCGCGCAGCAT
>Ga0213875_10000245_pt1 | contig 54419 bp, 48 predicted proteins | sample BarmaccomBMRX_R8_FD_160105 | JGI IMG/M metagenome (GOLD analysis project Ga0213875, IMG submission 160105) | Root-associated microbial communities from Barbacenia macrantha in rupestrian grasslands, the National Park of Serra do Cipo, Brazil - RX_R8 | ecosystem: Host-associated > Plants > Roots...
TAGCTCGACCTGCAGCCGCGCCCAGAAGCTCTCCATCATCGCGTTATCCGCCGCGGCGCCGATGGCGCCCATCGACGGAGCGATCCCGCTGTCACGCAGGCGGTTGCTGAAGGCCCATGACGTGAACTGCGCCCCACGATCGGAGTGGACGATCAGCTCGTCGCGATCGTGGCGGCGTTGGGTGGCCATCCCGAGCGCGTTGAGGACCAGCGCGGTGGTCTGGGTGCTGTCGATCGACCAGCCGGCCACCAGCCTGGAGAACGTATCCAGCACCACACAGCAGTAGACCTTGCCTTCGTCGGTCGGGTGCTCGGTGATATCGGTCAGCCACAGCTCGTTTGGCCGGTCGCGTGCGAACACGCGCTGGACCAGGTCAAGCGCGGTGACCTGAGCGACCCTCGCGCCCTTCGGCAGCCGCCGGGTCGGCGTTCCCCGGATTCCGAGGTCGCGCATGATCAACTCCACGGCGTTGTGCCCGACCTGGATGCCGCGGCCGTACTTCAGCTCGGCGGTGACCCTGAGCGACCCGTAGGTCCCGCCGGAGGCCTTATGCACGTCGGCGATCTCGCCGGCCAGCCAAATCCGCCGCAGGGTGCGAGGCGAGTCAGGTCGATCCTTGCACGCGTAATAGCCCGACTCAGACACTCCGAGGGTTCGGCAGGCTGACGGACGTTGAGGCCCTGCCCGGTCAGGGACGCGATCACCGAGAACAGCCTTTTGGGTTGATGCCCTCTTTCAGAAACATCTCGTTGACCTTGCGGGCGACCGCCAACTCGGTCTCTAACTGCACGATCCGGCGCTTCGCGGCGGCCAGCTCCAGCTGCTGATCGGTCGTCTGGCCGATCTCCTCGCCGCGATCGATGCGGGCCTCCTTGAGCCAGTTATAGATCGAGACGGCCGACATCCCGAACGTGTCGGCCAACTGCGCGACGCGGGTCCCGGAGCGAGCGAGCTCGATCACCTGGCGGCGGAGCTCCGGCGGATATCTGCGAGGCATGCGACAGGATCCTCTCTGCCGCGGACTTCAAAACTCAGACTCCACTTCTCCCGGGGCAGACCCGGACCTCCAAGAAACCCGGGGCGGTTCACTCTGCTCTCGCGACGAGCATGTTCGGCGTGTCGCCGACTTCCGGCTTTGCGCGCGGGAAAGCGAACCCAGCGTCTACTGCGCCGTTAATAGGTCCAGGCTGGTGGCCTTGCACCCAGGATCGCCAGACTCCTTGTCCAGCCGCGATCAGAAGCGCAAGCTGTCGGCATGAACAAGACATCCTTCATCGGCGATAAGCCGATCAACCGCATCGGCTTCGGCGCGATGCAGCTCGCCGGCCCCGGCGTCTTCGGTCCGCCGCAGGATCCGGACGGTGCCCGCGCCGTGCTGCGCCGGGCGATCGAGCTCGGCGTCGACCACATCGATACCGCGCAGTACTACGGGCCGGACGTTGTCAACGACTTGATCCGCGAGACCCTGCGCCCCTATCCGGAGAACCTGAAGCTCGTCACCAAGGTCGGCGGCCGCCGCGACGACCAGGGCGCCTGGCTACCGGCCCAGACCCCGGCCGAGCTGCGCGCTGATGTGGAGGACAACCTCCGCTCCTTGCGGGTGGAGCTGTCAACGATCATCGGAATTCCTCAGTTGTGATCGCCGGAATTCCCCAGGTGCGGGTGGTTGAGGGCGACTGCGTGGCGCCGTAGCCTCTGACGTCGTGGCTGACGAAGGCGACCGGACGGTAGACAGCCAGCGTGGGCGTTCGGTCGGTCGCCGCTGTCCGCGTTGTCGTGGTCGGGGGCAAGTGCCGGGGATGGTCAAGACGCGCGGCACAGGGATGGGCAGCGCGTTCGGGGCGTGCCCGGTGTGCGGGGGTTCCGGCTATCTCAGCGATGGCGTGCTCGACGAGGAACTAGACAGGGCGCAGCGCGTTCGCTGGCACCCGGAGTCCTCACGACGTCGGTGACTCTGAGTTGAGCCCGGCGCGCAGCTGCGCGAGCTTGGCTCGGTGGCCGCGCATGCGGTAGCTATCGCCGTCGATCTGAAGCACGCTCGCGTAGTGCAGCAGTCGGTCGAGGATCGCGACCGCGACCGTCGTGTCCTCGAAGATCGCGCCCCACTCCGCGATCCCGCGGTTGGTCGTCAGGATCACCGTGCCGTGGAGGTAGCGCCGCGAGATGACCTGGAACAGATGGCTGCCGGCTTCGCCGACCATCGGCAGATATCCGAGTTCGTCGACGATGAGGACCTGCGGCCCGGCCCAGAATCGCATCGTGTTCTCCCAACGTCCTTGATGGGCGGCGCGGCTGGTGCGGGCGACCAGGTCGGCGGCGGTCGTGTAGTGCACCCGGTAGCCAGCCTCCACGGCTTTGAGGCCGAGCCCGATAGCGAGCATCGTCTTGCCAACGCCTGGCGGCCCGATGAGGAGCAGATTGGCCTTCTCTTCGACGAACCGCAACGTCGCCAGCTCGTTGACGAGCGCGCGGTCGATGCCGGGCTGGGCGGTGAAGTCGAACTCCTCCAGCGTCTTGGTGGACGGGAACCCGGCGAACCGCATCCGCCCGGCGAGCCGGCGTTGCTCGGTCGCGTCGACCTCGACCCCGAGCAGGTCGTGCAGGAACTGGGTGTAGCCCGGCTTGTCTCGCTCAGCTGCTTCGAGCGCGGCTGGGAGGTGTTCCGCGACTGCGGCGAGCTTGAGGTAGGCGAGGTGCGCGCGGAGGGCCTGGTAGCTGGCGTGCTTGTTCATCGCTGAGCTCCGGCGATCTTCGCGATCCGCGCGTATTGATCGAGATCGACGAGCACCCCGCCCGGGTCCTGGCCGCGCAGGCGGGCGGCCTCGGCGAGCGCGCGTTCGCCGGGCGGTCGGTTTGGCTTGCGCGGGCACTGCTTCGTGGTCGTGAACCCGGCGAGCACGGCCTGCTCGAGCAGTCTGGCGTGCTCAGGGCTGCGGAGGACCTGCCCGGCGCCGTTCGGCGCGCGGCGGTGCCTGGCGATCCGTCGTCCGGCCCGCGAGTAGATCTCCAGGTGAACGTCGCCAAGCCGGGCCCGGACGGTGACGGTCTGCGCCCCATGGCCGGGCGGGACGCTGTAGCGGTTGGCCTCGAACGCGACCAGCGCGTCATCGGCGACGACCCGCTCGGCCTGGTGCTCGGCCGGGAACGCCAGCTGCGGCAGCGCGAGTAGTGGCTCTGCGGCCGCGAGCTCGCCGACCGTGCTCGACCCGCGCCGGCGGCGGTCCGCCACGGCGACGCTCCAGCGATCAAGGTCGGCTTGCGCCTCCGCCGGGGTAGACACAGGCGCCGCTCGCCACCACGATTGCGTCACGTAGTCGATCGCCTTCTCCACGACGCCTTTGCGCTGCGGCCGGTTCGCCGGGCAGACCGCGACCGTGACGCCGTAGTGCTTGGCCGCCGCGGCCGCCTCCGGACGCAGCCGGTCGCTGCCGGGGTAGACGAACGTCGCCATCCGATCGGTCCGCCACGATTTCGCGGTGCCGCCGAGCCGGCGCAGGACGCCGTCCAACGCTTCGATCAGGTGCGCGAACGTCATCCCGTCAGCGAACACCGCTCGGACCCGGCCCGAGTGCGACAACGCGCCGACCAGCACGTAGGCCTTCTCGCCCCACGGCGTCTCTGAGAACTCGAGCCAGTCGAGCTGCAGCTCCTCGCCCGGCTCGTGATCGAGCCCGACGGTGACCTTCACGCCCCCGGCCTTGCAGCAATCGCAGATTGGCCGCAGCCCGAGCTCGCGGATCTCGCGGACCAGCGTCGGGTAGGAGCGATCGAACCCGAGCGGCACCAACTCGCCGAACAGCACGCTCGCACGCACGTGCGGGTCATCAACGAACCGAGCCTCCAGATAGACGCGGTAGGGCTCAAGGCAGCTCGGCACTGGCTCCCTCGCGGGCCCGTTGCCAGCCAGGTACTTCGCGACAGTCTTGCGGTCTCGCCCCGTATGCCGGGCAATCGCCGACACCGTCCAACCACGCTTCGCGAGCGCGCGTATCTCCACGTCGTCCTCCTGGGTCAACATCCCCCCGGTCCTCCTCATCCGTCATGGCCTCAAGAACCGCTGACGGTGAGGGGGACCCCCGACAGAACCGCGCACGCGCGCGGATCGACTCCGGCTCGAGCCCTCGGGCCTCGCCTCCGTCGAACCGCGCGCGTATGTCTACGCGCTACCGCCCTGGGGAATTCTCCTGATCAACCCTGGGGAGAAAACCGTGATCGCGGGCAGAGCGGATGGACCTGGTGAACCTCCGCCTGATGGGCCACGAGAGCTCGAGCGACCTCCTCGCCGACCAGCTCGGGACGCTCGAGGATCTGCGCCGCGAGGGCAAGCTCGACCTGGTCGGTATCAGCGAGGCCGGTGCCGACACCGTCCGCCGCGCGTGCGAGCTTGTCGACATCGCCGAGGTGCAGAACTCCTACAGCGTCGTCAACCGCTCCGGTGAGGACGTACTCGAGCTGTGTATGGGGCGAGAGATCGCGTTCGTCCCCTACTTTCCGCTCGGTTCGGCGTTCAGCGGCGGGCCCAGGCAGCTGGCACAGGATCCCGTCATCGCCGGCGTCGCGGAGCGGCACGGCATCACCGTCACGCAGGTCGCGCTGGCTTGGCTGTTGTCCCGCTACGAGCGGATGCTCGTGATCCCCGGCACCAGCTCGGTCGCGCACCTGGAGGAGAACCTGGCCGCCGTGGACGTCGAGCTCGACGAGTCAGATACGGCCGAGCTCGAGAACGCCACGCAACTGGGCGATCCACTGGCTGCTGCTCACACCTGACGAGCTCGTGGCTCATGCCGCGAGCCGGGACGGGCTGTGCGCCACAGCCGGCTCAGAGGGTGGCGAGCGCCGCGCGAGTGGCCTCATCCGCCGGCGCGTAGACGGCCATCCTCAGCTCCGGTTGTCCGGTCGGCACCGTCTGCGCGTGATGCAGGCGTAGCGTGCCGAGCTGGGGATGTTCGAGGACCTTGGTGCCGCGCTGAGCCTCGATCACCTCGTGCTCCTCCCACCAGTCGCGGAACCGCTCGCTGTGCTCGCGCAGCTGGGCGAGGAAATTCTCGTAGCCCGGCTCGCCCGCGTGGCGGGCGTACTCGGCGCGAAACCGCGCCACAGTGTTCCGAGCGGTCGCCTCGCGCTGGATAGTCAACTCACCCTCGCCGGGATCCACCGTCAGCCACCACAGCAGATACCGCCTGTCGCGTGGGAGATGGTCAGGTGAGCCCAGCACGACCGAGGCCGCCCGGTTCCATGCCAGGATCCGGGTCATCGGCCCCAACAAATACGCCGGACTCGGATGCAGCGAGTCGACCAGGGCGATCAGCTGACCGATCTCTCCGTCGGGCCGCTCAGGATCGCCTGCTACGTCGTCAGCCAGCGGAAGCTCCGTCCGCGCCAGCGCGAACAACGTCCTGCGCTCGGCGGCGTCAAGCCGAAGCGCGCGGGCAAGCGCGTCAAGCACCTCTGACGAAGGGTTGATGTCGCGCCCCTGCTCGAGCCACGTGTACCAGGACACGCCCACCCCAGCCAGCGCGGCGAGCTCCTCACGCCTCAGCCCCGGCGTTCGACGGCGCCCCCCGTCGCCCGGAAGTCCCACGTCCATCGGCGAGAGCCGAGCCCGCCGCGAGCGGAGGAACGCCCTCAGCTCATCACGGCGGATCGGTGAGGAGGCGACGGCCATAGTGCGACTTAGCCAACTCTAGCTTGCAGCCTTCCTCTGGCGTTAGCGCCGACCCGTTCCAGTTGCGCAGGCGAGTGAGGCTTGCGGGAAGCCTCTGACGAGCCTTCATCCTGGCGAAACTCGTTAGCTGCAAGCGGCCATCTCGTCGTTTGCGGTGGTCGCGGCCAGTGACGCCAGGACTCTTAGCTTCTCCGCGCTCTGGCTGCCGATGTCGGGGTAGTACACCACGAGAGTCAGGTCCGCGACGGGGAGCTTTTCGCGGTGAAGGTGAAGTTCACCGACGACGGGATGATGAACGACTGTCGTGCCGCCATGCGGCTGATGGACGTCGTGGCGGGCCCACAGCGTGCGGAATCGTGCGCTGGCTTAACTAAGCTTAAGTAAGTACTAAGCCGAAAGTGGAAGCTCTACCGGCTTTGCGACGCGCGGAATGCCCTTCGGGTAGAACGGCTGACCCTTCAGACTGAGTATCCGTCCGGTCTTCGGTAGGCAGACCGGCCGATGAAGGATCAGGCGTACGGCTTCGGCCCGCTTCCATCCAGCGCCCCCGTCTCCCCAGGCTGCCACGGTCAGCGCACACTGAGCCGTGATGCGTGACAGAACGATGTCGTTGTCTGGACCTGTCGCCCGTTGTTCCCCGAGAGCCTTGAGCGCTTTGGGGTTTCGGTCGCGGTAGGCAAAGACATTGAGGATGATGAGTCCGTTGTAGCCCCACCGCTCGGAGCGGTGCCGGCAGCCCGTCAGGATGGGTCTAGGGTTACCGTCGGTGTCTCCGGTCGCCGGATTGAGCAGAACCCAGGCCGCCATCTCTCGAAGCGACGGGGCGTGCTTGCTCCACCACATGCCGAATGCGTAGCGGTAGTCAGGACGCGTATCGCGCGAATACAGGGCCCGCCATTCGGCCCCGTGAGGCAGATCGACCCGTCGCGCAAACCGACCACTGCTGACGGAGAGCGCGTGGTCGCCTGACAGCGCCTCGAGCTCGCTCTCGATGGTCCTAGCCGGCGACTCGTCGGCTAGGGCGTCGATGGGCACGTGGAGCGCCATTAGGATCGTATCGGTTGCCTCATACGGTGACTTGAGCGCGCCGGCGACTTCCAGACGATCGATGCCGTCGCAGAGCACGCGTGCCGAGTTGAGCTCGGAACGCGCAAAGGAAGCTTCGGAACTGTGGTTGAGTCGCACGCATTCGCCGGGGTGCCTCGGTCGCTTCTTCCCTAATAGCCGAAGAGCAAGATCCCTTCGAACGGGAGGCGAAGTCTCTGGGAGGCAAAGATCGCGTCGACCTGATCCTTCGAGTCCCTATAGCTCTGGACAACCACTTCTTTGCCGGAAGCGAGATGGCGGTAGGTCTGCATGACGCCGAGGGCGAGGAATCGAGCGTCGACGATCAGTGACGTACGTATGAGATCGCGATAGACCGCGTTCCCTCGGGCGCCGCGTCCAGCCTCGATCTCGAGCAGGATGCCGAGGTCGCGATGTACTCCATCTACGTCGTATCGAACGCGCGGTTCGCCTTGCTCGCCGAACAGGACTGGAAGAGTGATCCGCGAGCTCGCCTGCTTTCCCGACTCGACGTCAAAGCCGAGGGCCCGCAAGCCAGGGCGAGCTTCGCGAGCACGCCATCTGACTTCAGCCCAGGGTCCATGCTGGAGTCGATCTCGGTCCGGACGGCAGCGACCGCCGCAACTAGCCCGGATTCGCCGATAGTCGCCGGGGGGTGACCGCGTGCGGTGCTGGGATGGTCACTATCGGGGTGAGCGCCGCTGCGGACGGGGATGGTCCGGGTCGCGTGGCTGCTATCGGGTTCTCGACGGGCGTGACGGGTCCGATCGTGGGCAGGCTGAAGTTGCATCGGCCTGGTTGTGGTCATCGGTCGGGCGCCGCTGGGAGCGGCGGCTGCTCAGCAGAGCTGGGGGTTGGCTCTCAGGCGGGCGAACGCGTTGGTGAGCGCGGTAGCCCAGGGGCCAGTCGGCCTGGAGGCGCAGGCGGACCCGTCGGCCGTGCTGGCCGATCCGGCCGGCGACGTGCAGGAGTCGGTGGCGCAGGCGTTTCGGTTCGGCGAGTCGGAGGCGTGCGTCGAGCAGCAGCAGCCGGGTCCAGCAGAGCAGCTCTTGGGCGATCAGGGAGAGCTCGAGCCAGGTCTGGTTGTGTGTGAAGGCTTGGTGGGGGAGGTTGCGCATGCCGGTGTCTTTGGCGGTGCGGATGCAGTCCTCGACCCGGGCGCGTTGGCGGTGGCGCATCTCCAACGTCGGGATGTCGCCGGGCTGGTCGGTGAGGAATGCGGTGTGCCGGTAGCCGTGCTCGTCGAAGATGGTGAACTGCGCGCCGGGGTGCGGACGCTCGCGGCGAACGACCAGCCGGCTGCCCTGCGGCCACGCGCTCAGGTCGAGCTGGTCAGTCAACTCTGCCACACACGCCCCGTCGCGGTCCTCACCGTCGCTGTCGATCGCCGCAACCCAAGCGTTCTCGGGGATCTCGAGGATCTGGTCGCGGATCTGCTGATCGATGGGATGCCCGATCGAGAAGCCGATCCGAGCGTCGCGGCACTCGGCGGTGAACGCGTGGGTGGCGCCGCCGACGTCGGTGCGCACCAGCATCTCTCGCTCGAGGTCCGCGGCCGGGATCTGCGCGAGCGCGAGCTGCAGCACCTCGAAATGATCGGCGGCGGTGTTAGACCCGGCGTTGCCCGGCCGGAGCATCACCGCCAGCGGCTCGCCCGTCTCGGCCAGCCAGCACCCGAGCGGATGGAACCCGTATCCGTGCTTGTAGTTGCCGCTCGCGAGGTCCTTCTCGGAGCGCGCCGTGAGCAGCGTGGCATCGATGTCCAGCGTGAGCGAGTCGGGGCGCCCGCCCGCGTCCCACGCCCGCTCGCGCGCCACCGCACGGGCTGCCCGCACCCGCGCCAGCACCCCCTCGTTGACGGCTTTGAGCGTGCGGTGCGTCGTGGTCTCCGAGGCGACCGGCCCGAACAGCCGCTCCTGGCCAAGCAGCCCGTCCAGATCGGTCACGCAATCGCCGCCGTCGGCCAACATCACCGCGATGTCGCGCAGCACCCGTCCGGGGTCGTGCGCCGAGCGGCGCTCCCGCGTCGATGCCAGCGCCCCGGACAACGACCCGGTCAGCCCGACGCGATCGGCCAGCTCTGCCAGCAACGCTGTCCCCGCATGCGACACCAGACCATCGCCGTCCGCCGTGACTTCTACCGTTCGGACCCGGAGCTTTAGCTTCACCAACTGGGTGTCCTCCCTGATCGTGGATCGAGACCTCGGAAATCCCGATTCTCACGGCCGGGGAGGACGTTCCCGGCCGCCACGATCAGACCCTTACCGGCGATTCCGGGCTAGGGGCGCGCCCACTGAGGCGGTTGATCTCGCGAGGGGTAATACGACCAGCGGGGGAATGTCTCGACCATCATGGTCAAGGAAGCTACTTCTTTCCTCCAGAGGAACGCGTCCGGGAACGCAACGGCGCGCCACCAAAAGCAGGCGTTCGCGTGGCCGGTTGCCTCACAAGCCCGCATCGGTTGGTGCGGGACACTTCGAACGTCGCTCATGGATAGAGAAGTATGCGGCCGCGTCAGCTTGTTCGGCCGCGCCGGGATGAGAAGGGCCGAGCACCGGATCTATCAGGAGGTCTTCCTCGACCGGCTTTTGATGCCCGGGGCCGGTGCTGAGGATATCCGCCTACTTGGGGGCCGGCCACCACGATGGTGCCCTCAGGGGCGGCACGGTCTCGTCGAGCTTCTGGCCTGGCAGTTCCCAGCCGGGGACGCTGACTTTCAGGGGCGGTCTGGGCGGTGCCGCCGTGCGACGATAGGCCGGCGTCGGTCGTGGTCGAGCGACGCTTGCCTTCTGAGACACCGAGATGCCCTGGAGGGCAAGCAGGTTGGTGCGCAGCCTGCCCCAGTGTTTGCCGGCAGCGAGGAAGTTCCCGTGGATCGGCTTCATCCGACGGTTGAAAAACCAGGCGTGGCTTGCGCCGATGACTGCGACCGCCGTTCGGTCGCGATACACGATCAGCCCTCTCCTGCCGTGCGCCGTACGCAGATGCAGGTCTGATCCATTGAGGTGACGCCTTACCGACTGCACGAGCACACCGAGATGGCATGTCATCACGACGAGATCGAACAGGTAGTCATCGTCTTGGCCGGGACCGCTCAGATTGGCGATCGTCGAGGTCTGCACAGGGATACCGAATGATGCGAGGCGCGCCGCGACGCGCTCCCGCCGCTTTGCTGCGGGGCGTCTGCTCCTCGGGGCTCCGGCGCGGTTCTCCGCGTTGTTGTGTTGACCGTAGACTTGCGTGCTGGTGCCGTCGGTGTCGCTCCGGTGCGGGCGCCGGGCATTCTGCTGGCCGGGCGTGTAGGAGTCGAAGCTGAGCGCCGAGGCGTGGCCCGCTGGCGCACGATCGGCGTTGTCGGGCTGCCGCTGTTCGGCTCGATGGTGGGGCACTTACGCGCCGGTGGGCCACTTGGCGCGGCGGGGCCGGGCGCACCGGCCACGGCCATCGCACGTGCAGCACTCCAGAAGTCGTCGTCTTTCACGATGCGCCCCAGGCCGGATGCCGGCATGTGAGGTCCTCCCCGATTCCGTTCGGGTCAACAAGCTATCTGCTTTATCGACCGTCGTCCGGCTGTCCCTTAGGCTATAGGCTAGGAAGCGGCGGCGGTGGACTCGAGCGATCGTCCCGTTGCACGGATGCCGAGCAGAATCAGCGCGCCCGCGACGACGCCGGAGATGGCCATGACCACGAAGGCTCCGGAGAATCCCCATGCCGTGTTGGCGCCGAGCACGATGAGCGGCGCCAAGGCCCCGCCGATGTGGCCGAGCCCGTCAGTGAGAGCGACGCCGGTGGCGCGGGCGTTAGTCGAGAAGTGCTCGGCGGTGTAGGTGTAGAGCACCGGCACGAGCAGCCCGATCGTCGTCGAGGCGATGAAGCCGAAGATGATGATGATCGCGGGGGAGACGAAGATGCCGATCACCAGCAGCGAGATCGCCCAGGCGACGGTCACCGCCGCCGCGGCGAACTTGCGCTCGAGCCGATCGCTGAAGCGCGTCGTGGCAAACGCCCCCGCGAGGAAGCCCAGACCGGAAACGATCAGATACGTGGTGCTGTCGGCGAGGCTGTAACCCTTGTCGGTGAACAGAGTCGGGGCGAGAGTGAGCCAGCCGTAGTTGCCGATGTAGTAGACGAACCAGATGGCGACGAACAGCGCGACCCGCCTGATCATGGTCGGGCCGAGGAGTGCCCGGAAGGGGAACCGCTCCGCCCTGGCCTCGTCGGGAACCGGCTCGGGACGGGGCAGATCGGCATCGATGGTCTCTCGCGCGGTCTCCTCGGCTTCCGCCACGACCTCCTCGGCCTCCTCGACGCGGCCCTCGGTCACGAGCCACCGCGGCGAGGGCGGCAGGTTACGCCGCATGAACAGGATCGTCACCCCGCCGAGCGCGCCGATCAAAAACAGGATCCGCCAGCCGCTGGCAAAGCTCGGTACCAGCCCGCGGGCGATGAAGGGCACAACCGCGAACCCGGCATAGGCAGCGGTGGTTGCCCAGCTCGTGTACCGACCCCGAAGGGGAGCAGGCGAGAGCTCGCCGATGTAGGTCGTGACCGAGGCGATCTCGGCGCCGATTCCGAGGCCGGCGATGAAGCGGAAGACGATCAGCTCGGTCACGTTCGTGCTGGCTGCGGCCAGCGCGGTCCCCAGCGAGAACACGCCCACGGATATGCCCAGGCTGAGGCGGCGGCCCCACTTGTCGGCGACCGTGGCGTCGGCGAAGGCGCCGATGATGTAGCCGATCAGGCTGCTGGTGACCGACAGCGTCACGGTCGACTTCGCCACGTGGAACTGGGTCGCGATCACCGGCGCGGCAAAGGAGATCGTGACGATGTCGAAGAAGGCGAAGAAGTACCCGGCCCCGACCACCCACAGGATCTTGTGCTCATACGGCCATACGGGAATCCGATCGAGACGGGCCAGCGGGCCGAAACGGCGCCGACGAGCACGGCCGACGGCCTCATCCGACTGCTCACCCCTCGCGGATGACGGTTCCGTCATCTTGACTCTCCTTCCTCGGAGTGGAGCTACCCGGGAAGGGCAGAGCGAAATCGAGGGCTTCGTCTCCTCGCCGGGGGCTCCCGAAGATTCCCGACATCGGAGTCACGTCGCTGCCACTCCGGATCGATCAGCAGCAGTGTCCCGCGCTAGCCGCTCGGCACGTTGAAGACCAACCGCCGCGACCGCACGCGAGGGGGTAGCGCCACTCGCCTGCGAGCTCGCGGATTGGTGAGGCGGTATCAGCAGCCCATCGCGTCGCGTAGCGTGCGGCATGCCCGGGTCAGGCGCCGCGGAGACAGCTGCGTCACTCGACGGCGGAACGTCGAGCGTGGAAGCGTATGCACCTGGTCGAAGTTCACGACGCAATCGCTCGGGACGCCGTCCTCGGCGACCGTGAGGACAAGCTCGGACAGGAGTCCTCGCCGCGTCCTGGTCAACGCGGCAACCACCACCGATCCGATCCGATCCGCGACGGGGTCGCGCGTCAAGACCAGCACGGGACGATCTCCACCCGGTGTTGCCGCAAACCAGATCTCACCCCGCTGCATCGGCCCAGTCCGACCAGTCCTCTGCAGGCCCCCAATCAGCAACTGCCTCCTGCGACCGCTCCGCGTCGGTGGCGGGGTGCCGCGCCCAGGTTTCGGCGTCGGCGTCCGCTTTCAGCACCACGAGATGGCGATGCAGCGCATCGCGCAGGATCTCAGACCGATCGATCCCAAGTGCCTCTGCCCACCGCTGAACCTCCGCCGCGTCTTCGTCGGGCGCCCGAAAGCTCAACATCGTCATACAAGTAAGAGTAGCACGTATGACGCACAACTGGAGCACAAGCGACGATCTGCCGGCCGGACGCGACCCGGCTGATCGAGCTGACGTGCGCGAAGATAGTCTGTGGCGGACCCGTTGGGCGCTGGGAAATCCAGCGGCTATGGCCAAGGAGCCACGGCGTGAAAGCTTCGGCGACCACATCGAGATGTCGGAAGCAGGTTTCAGGGACGAACGTGGCCGATCTGCAGCGGATCGAGCTGAGTTCGGCCTCGGCCCGCGTCCGCTTCGGGGCCCGCGTCCGCTTCGAGGCCCGCGAGAACCTCAGACAGCCCCTGGGCCCCCGTCACGGGGATGGCGGCTCAGCCGACGAGCGGGAGTGGTTCTGGCTGCGCCTGCCCGGGCTCGGACCAGCGTGAGCATCGACCTCGACCGCGTCGTCGCGATCGACGTCCACACGCACGCCGAGCGCAACGCCGGCGAACCTCAGGACGCGGTCACGACCGAGCTTCTCGAGGCGGCCGCCAGGTATTTCGGTGGCAGCCCTCCCCAACCTACCGCTCAGGAAGTCGCCGACTACTACCGGGAGCGGAGCATGCTGGCCGTGGTGTTCACCGTCGATGACGAGGCCGGGATGGGACGCCGGCGGATCGGCAACGACGAGGTGTTGCAGGCCGCGCGGGACAACCCGGATGTGCTGATCCCCTTCGGCAGCGTCGATCCGCACAAGGGCAAGCTCGGCGTCCGGGAGGCTCAGGCACTCATTGAGGCCGGCGTCAGAGGTTTCAAGTTCCACCCGAACACGCAGGCCTTCTGGCCCAACGAGCGTGAACACTATCCGCTGTACGAGACAATCGCCGAAGCCGGCCTGATCGCCCTGTTCCACTCTGGGACAACCGGGATCGGCGCGGGGATGCCGGGGGGAGGGGGCGTACGCCTGAAGTACTCAAACCCGATCTTCCTCGATGACGTCGCCGCCGATTTCCCGGGGCTGGACATCATCATCGCCCATCCCTCGTTTCCCTGGCAGGACGAGGCGCTGGCCATCGCGGTCCACAAGCCGAACGTGTACATCGACCTCTCGGGATGGTCCCCGAAATACTTTCCGGACAACCTGATCCGCTACACCAACACCCTGCTGAAGGACAAGATGCTGTTCGGCTCTGACTTCCCGTTGATCACGCCCGACCGCTGGCTGGCCGACTTCGAAACGCTGCCGATCAAGGACGAAGTCCGCCCACTGGTGCTCAAGCAGAACGCCGCCCGGCTGCTCCGGTTGCCATCCTGATGGAGGTCGACGGAGCCATCGGCGACCGAGCGCACGGGACGGCGGTGCCCGCGACGGGCGAGCGCGACCATCCGGTGGCGGCGCGAAGGACCGTGCGCGACGCGGCCTTTGACGTGATGCGGCGGCTGGGGCTGACGACCATCTTCGGCAACCCCGGCTCGACCGAGGTCGCGTTCCTGGCTGGGCTTCCGCCTGACTTCCGGTTCGTGCTCGGCCTCCACGAGGGCTCGGTGGTCGGAATCGCGACCGGTTACGCGCTCGTCCGCGGCGAACCGGCACTGGTCAACCTGCATACGGCAGCCGGCCTGGGCAACGCGATCAACGCGATCGCCAACGCGCGCGACTGCCGCGTGCCGCTGGTCGTCCTCGTGGGCCAGCAGGACCGCCGGCAGCTCGCCTACGAGCCGTTCCTGACCGGCCGATCGCTGGAGCGGCTCGCCGGCGACTACCCCGTGTGGTCGAGTCTGCCGGTGCAGGCTCAGGACGTGCCGGGGGCTATCGCGCGGGCGTATCACGAGGCCCGGGCGGCATGCGGTCCGGCCATCGTCGTGGTCCCGATGGGCGACTGGCTCCAGACGGCGGATGAGTTCGCCGCGGGGTGGCCCCAGCGGACCGTGTACGCCGGCTCGGTCTCGCCGGCTGACGTCAGAGCGCTGGCGGACATGATCGAACGCGCGGAGTCGCCGGCGCTCGTGGTCGGGCGGGGAAGCGATAGCCAGGAGGGCTGGGAGGCTCTGACCGCGCTCGCCGAACGCCTGCGCTGCCCGGTCTGGCAGGAGTCGTTCACGCGCCGAGCGGGCTTTCCGCAGGACCATCCGCAGTTTGCCGGCCACCTGCCGTGGCGCCGGAGTCTGATGCGAGAGGCGCTGGCGCCTCACGACCTCGTGGTGGCGGTCAGCACCAACGCCTTCCGGCTCTACCTGTTCGACGACCCGGGTCCGATGGCGCCCGACGGCACCCGCGTCGCCGTGCTCACCGAGGAGCCCGCCGAGGCTCACCGCAGCCCGTGCGAGCTGGCGGTGGTCGCTCCCGTCACCGCCGCTTGCCGGCTCCTGACCGAAGAGCTCTCGCCGCGCGACGGCGAGCCACCGCCACCGCTCGTGCGTCCGGCGGCGCCGTCGGCCCCCGCGGCCGGTGAGCCGCTTCGTGCCGGGCATGTGCTCGCCGCGCTCGCCGAGCGCCTGCCGCCCGACGTGGTGCTGGTCGAGGAGACGCCGTCGAGCCAGCCGGAGCTCTATCAGCGGATCGCGGTCCGTTCGCCGGGCGGATTCATCGCCTGTGGCAACGGCGGACTCGGCTTCGGCGTCGCCGGCTCGATCGGACTGCGGATGGGCGACCCCAACCGGCCGGTCGTCGGTGTCATCGGCGACGGCTCCTCGATGTACGCGATCCAGGCGCTCTGGAGTGCGTCCCATTACGAAGTCGGGATTCTGCTGATCGTGATGGCCAACGGTCGCTATGCCGTGATGGACGGGCTCGCCCGGGCGGCCAACGCGCCCGGACCGTGGCCGGCTTTCGAGTCGATCGACATCGCCGGGATCGCCCGCTGCCTGGGGTGTGCGGCGGTCAACGTGACCACTCACGACCAGCTGATCGAAACGCTCGACGAGGTGCTCCCCGGCCTGGCGGGGCGGCGGGAGCCGCTGATCGTCGAGGTTGCGCTGGGGGGCTAGCGCTCCGCTCGTGCTCCCACGGGGCGGGGAATCGGCGCCGGCGGGCCCGCCCCGGCGGCCGACGGCCCGGCCCCGGCGGCCGACGTCCCGGCCCCGGCGGCCGACGTCCCGGCAGCTGGCGATCCTCGGCGCGCTGTCGGCGTTCGGGCCGCTGTCGCTCGACATGTACCTGCCCGGACTGCCGTCGCTCACGCACGAGCTCGGCGGATCGGCGTCCAGCGGGCAGCTGACGATCACCGCGTGCATGCTCGGCCTCGGCCTCGGGCAGCTGGTCGCCGGCCCGCTCAGCGACAGCCAGGGGCGTCGCCGACCGCTGCTCATCGGGTTGGTGAGCTACAGCGCCGCCTCGATCGCCTGCGCTGCCGCGCCGACGATCCTGGTCCTGATCGTCGTGCGCTTGATCCAGGGAATGGCCGGGGGGGCGGGCATCGTGATCGCCCGGGCGATCGTCCGTGACCTCTCCGACGGCGCCACGGCGGCGAGGATGTTCTCGATCCTGTTGGCGGTCACCGGCGTCGCCCCGGTCTGTGCTCCGCTGATCGGCGGCCAGGTCCTCGCCTTCACCTCGTGGCGCGGCGTGTTCGTCATCCTGGCGGCGATCGGGGGGCCCCTGTCGCTGGCCGCCGGCCTGGGGCTGCCCGAGTCGCTGCCGGTCAGCCGGCGCCACGGCGGCGGTCTGCGGGTCACGCTGCGAACCTTTGCCAGGCTGCTCTCCGATCGTCGCTTCACTCCGTACGCAGCATCGTTCTCGCTGTCGTTCGCGGCGATGTTCGCCTACATCTCCGGCTCGTCGTACGTGCTCGAGAACATCTACGGGATCTCTCCCCAGCTGTTCAGCATCGTGTTCGCGGCCAACTCGGCAGGTCTGATCGCCATGTCACAGCTCAGTGGGAGGGTGGTCGGTCGCCTGGGCTCGGTGCGGCTCCTCCGCCGAGGCCTGTTCGGCACCTTCGCCGCGTCGATCGCCACCGTGCTCGTCACGGTCACGCACCTTGGCCTGAGCGGCCTCCTCGTGTGCTTCTTCGTGCTGCTGTCGTCAAACGGCGTCGTCCTCCCCAACGGCACCGCCTGCGCGATGGCCGAGCAGGCGGGAGTGCTCGGCTCCGCCTCCGCGCTGCTCGGGCTGGGCCAGTTCGGCTCCGGCGCGATCGTGGCCCCGCTGGTCGGCGTCGGTGGCAGTCATGACGCGTTGCCGATGGCGATCGTGATCGGCATCGCCGGTACCGCGGCGATCCTGATCTACGCGCTCTTCGCCCCGGGGGGATCAGGCCGCGGGCGGCCGGGCGCCGGACGGCTCGTGTGACCGCAACGCGAGGCAGGCGGCAATCACGACTCTCACCGTGGATGCTCCGGTCAGGCGGCCGCCCGCGCGTCCCGGCTCTCGAAGTAGCCGTGCTCGCCGCCGGCCAGGTACGCGGCCAGCCGGCTGCCCAGCGCCATGATGGTCAGCGACGGGTTCACCGACAGCGTGCGCGGGACCACCGAACCGTCGCCGACGAACAGCCGGCGCACAGCGTGGCACTCGCCGTGCGCGTCGACCACCGAGCGGTCCGGATCGCTGCCCATCCGGCATCCGCCCTGCACGTGGGTACTCAGCACGCCGGTCTGGAACACGCGCCTGGCGCCGGCCGCCAGCAGTACCTCGCGTGCGAACTGCAGCGAGCTGTCGATCTGCACCCGCTCGCGCTCATTCCACTGAAACGAATAGCGGTCGCGGCCCTCCTCGTCGACCCACGCCGTGCCGTGGTTCTGGTCGCTGACCATCGTCAGCAGCCCGGTGTAGTAGCGATAGCTGCGCAGCGCCCGGGACAGCTCCTCGCCCCACAGGGGCATCCCCCGCTCGTCCGACAGGGCGGTGGCGAAGCCGATCGGATCCTGGATCGTCGCCGCCTCGACCACGAAGCCGCCGTCCTCGTCGCGCTGGAAGTTCATGCAGTGCGCCGTGATCGGGTACACCATGTGGGCGTCCTGGACCTGGTCGAACAGACCCTCGACCAGACGCGCAGGATGAAAGCCGACGTGGCGACCGATCAATTCGCCGCTCGGAGATCCGCCGCCCGCCTCGCGGACGCCCGATCGCAGCAGCAGTTGCGGGGTCGCCAACGTTCCGGCCGCGACGACGACGACGCCGGCGCCGACCCTGTGGAGCTCGCCGTCGGATCCGAGATATTCGACGCCGACAGCCTCTGAGCCCCCGCCCCGGTCCTCGATCATCACCCGCCGGACCGGGCAGCCGGCACGCAGCTCCAGGCGCCCGTCGACCCACGCCGGGTGGATGTAGGTATTGAGCGTCGACTTGCCCGCGTTCGTCGGGCAGCCCTGAAGACAGGAGCCGCACCGCATGCAGTTGGAGTCGGTGTAGGACGTGACCGGCTCGAGCTCAGCTCCCAGCGCCGCAAAGCCGGGCATCACCGACTTCACGCACTGCTGCCAATCGGTGCGCTCGCGCACGCCGAGCCGCTGCTCCACGCGCTCGAGGTGGGCCAGCAGATCAGGTTCGCCGAACGGCTCGCCGCCTTCACCCTGCAGGCCGGCGGCCGCGTGCCACTTCTCGTAGTCCTGTGCGGAGGGACGCAGGGCGACCTTCGTGTTGATCGAGGTGGTGCCGCCGACGCAACGGCCGCGGAACATGATCAGCGGCGGCTCGTCGCCCGCGACGGGCTCGGCGAATGCCGGAGGCCACCAGATCTCGTGATTGGCGCGCGCCTCCCAGCGCACGAAGTCGGCCGCGGTCCGGTGAGGACCGGCCTCGAGCAGCAGGACGCTTGCTCCGGAGTCGGCCAGCTCGCCCGCGACGACGCCGCCACCGGCGCCTGAGCCGACCACGATGAGATCGAAGCGCTCGCCCATTCCGTCACCCCCGTAGGTAGGACCAGTCCTTCTCCAGGCGCGCCGCGAGCGGCGGCGCGAAATCGATCTCCTCCCATGCGCCGGGACCGGGCGCTCCGGGGGCCACGAAGTCGCTGTAGAACGCCTCGCAAGCCAGCGCGCGGACGAGCTGGAACTCGGGCTCGAGGCTGTGCTCGCCGAGCGCTTGGGCGCCGGCGGCCGCCGGCTCCTGAAGCGAGTCGAAGGCCGCCAGCGCGGCCGCGCGCGCTTCGCCGGGCATGCGCGCGAGCAGCGCATCGACATAGACCTCCGCCCCGACGCGAGCGCATCCGGGCACGATCAGTTCGCAGACCGACCGGACCAGCTCGGACCGGCGTTCATCGAGAACCAGCATCGGCATCCGCCTCGGAACCTACCGCCGTGGCCCCGCTCGGAGCGGCGAGGCCGCCAGGCCGTGAACCCCGGATCAGGTCTGCGGCTCGCTCGGCGATCATGATCGTTGGCGCATTAGTATTGCCACGCGTGATCTCCGGCATCACCGACGCGTCGACCACTCGCAGTCCCTCAAACCCATAGACGCGCAGCTCGGAGTCGACCACGGAGCCCATCGCGCAGGTGGAGGTGGGGTGATACACGCTCTGCCCGACGCGGCGAGCGAAGGCCAGCAGATCCGCATCGGAATCTGACTCCGGAACGCTGAACGGCTCGCGCGCCACCGCCCTCAGCGGGCCCTGCTCGGCGATCTCGAGCGCCATGCGCAAACCGGCGAGCATGCTCTCCCGATCCTCCTCGGTGGTCAGGAAGTTGCACAGCACGCGCGGCTTGGAGTCCGGCAGCGGGGTGCGGAGCATGACCCGGCCCCGGCTGGTCGGCTTGATCACCACCGGGCCGAAGCAGTACCCGTGGTCGGCCGGTGCCGTGAGGCCCTCGTCGAAGAACAGCGACGGCGCAAAGTGGAACTCGACGTCGGGCGCATCGACTCCGGACCGGGCCCGGAAGAAACCCGCGGCCTCCGGGATGTTCGAGCTCAGCGGACCGCGCCCCTCAGCCTCGAGGAGGGCGAAGTTCTCGGGCGTGGTGGCCATGAACAGCGACGGCTCGTCGGTCAGGTAGTTGACCTGCGCCATGCAGTGGTCCTGGAGGCCGTGGCCGACCGGCAGCGGCTCGCGCATCTCGATGGCCAGCGGCGCCAGCTGATCCTCCGGGCCGATGCCCGACAGCATCAGCAGCACCGGTGACTGGTAGGTGCCGGCGGCGAGCAGCACCTCGCGCTCGGCGCGGACCTGCTCCACCTGGCCATCCCGCGCGATCTCGACCCCCACCGCGCGCTCGCCCTCGAGAAGGACTCGCCGCGCAAGCGCGCGCGTGATCACCTCGAGGTTGGGCCGGCCCGCGGCCGGGCGCAGGAACGCGTCGGCGGTGCTGCAGCGCAGCCCCTCTCGCTGCGTGAGCTGAAAGCGGCCGACGCCCTCCTGGCGCGCTCCGTTGAAGTCCGGGTTGGACTCGTGTCCGGCCTGCTGGGCGGCTTCGAGCATCGTGTCGACGAGCGGGTGCATGGAGCGGCTCTCCGAGACGGCCATCGGCCCGTCAGCACCGTGGTAGGCGTCCTCGCCGCGCTCGTTGTCCTCCGAGCGCTTGAAGTACGGCAGCACCTCGTCATAGCTCCAACCCGAGCCGCCAATTCGCGCCCAGCCGTCATAGTCCGCGCGGTTGCCGCGGATGTAGATCATCGCATTGATCGAGCTGCAGCCGCCGAGCATCCGGCCTCGGGGGAGGTAGAGACGACGGTGGTCCAGGGCCGGCTCCCGCTCGCCGAGCAGATCCCAGTCGAGGCTCGACTTGAAGAGTGCCGGGAACGCCGCCGGAACACGGATCTCCGGCTGGCTGTCCTCGCCGCCCGCCTCGAGGAGCGCCACACGCACGTCCGGGTCCTCGCTCAGCCGCGCCGCCAGCACGCATCCGGCAGATCCGGCACCGACCACGACGTAGTCGAACCCATCACGCATTCCAGATCACCACCTTCATCACCTCGGTCGGGTTGCTCATCGCGAAGCGCAGAGCACCCGGCGCCTCGGCGAGTGAGAACTCATGGCTGACGAGGCGCCTGATCGCCGGGCCGTTGCGCTCCACCACGGCCACCGCCTCGGCGAAGTCATCAGCGTCACAGCAGCTCACGCCGAGCAGATCGAGCTCCTTCTCGGTCAGGCTGCCGATCCGCAGCGCGACCTCGCTGGTCGACATGCCGACCTGGACGGCGCGCCCGGCCGAGGCGACCAAGTCGATCATCGCCCGGACCGCGGCCGGCGCCCCCGTCGCGTCGACGCCGACCGGCGGGCCGCCCGGCCCGCTCCACCGCCGGGCTTGCCTCACCACGTCCTCGGCGTTACTCCACACCAGGGTCTCGGCTCCGAACTCCCGGCTGCGTTGCAGCCGGCTCGGCTGCAGGTCGATCACGAGCACCTCGGCCTGCCGTTCCCGAGCCACGAGTGCCACGCATTGTCCGATCGGGCCGGCGCCGAGCACGACGATGCGCTCACCGGATTCGATCCGCGCCCGCCGCACCGCCCGGACCGCGACCGACACCGGCTCGGCCATCGCCGCGATGGCGCCGTCGGCGGCGCCGATCGGGAACACCTGGTCCTGGCCGGTGCACAGCAGGTCCTGCAGACCGCCGTCAACGTGGATCCCGATCAGCTCGAAGTTGTCACACGTGTTGGGGCGCCCGACGCTGCAGGGGTAACAGTGCCCGCAGGCGCGCAACGGCCACAGCGCCACCCGCTGGCCGAGCTCGAGCTCGGCCCGGCAATCGGCGCCCAGGGCGGTGATCGTCCCGGCGACCTCGTGGCCCTGGACGCGGGGGAACTGCGACCCCCCCGACCCCCCACCGGCGGTAGCCGACAGCTCGCCGGCGAAGAAGTGATAATCCGAGCCGCAGATGCCCACCGCCTCCGGGGCCACCAGCACCTCGCCCGGACCGGGGCGGGGCGGATCGGGACGGTCGACCACGTTCATCGAGCCGACCCGCTCGGTCACTGCGGCGCGCATTTCAGCCCCATACCTCCGTGGCCGTCTCGACGATCAACTGGAGCTTGGCCGCCTGCTGGTCTCGGGTCAGCGCATTGCCCTCGAACGTCGATGAGAAACCGCACTGAGGCGAGAGACAGAGCTGCTCGACGGGCACGAACTGGGACGCCTCCTCGATCCGGCGCTTGAGGTCGTCCTTGCTCTCCAGCGCGCCGCGCTTGCTCGTCACCAGGCCGAGCACCACCATCTTGCCCGGCGCCACGAACCGCAGCGGCTCGAATCCGCCTGACCGCGCGTCGTCGTACTCGAGGAAGAAGCCGTCGACGTCGAGGCCGCCGAACAGCGCCTCGGCGACGAAGTCATAGCCGCCCTCGGCCGCCCACGACGAGCGGAAGTTCCCTCGGCACAGGTGGGTGGTGATGGCGAGCCCCGGGGGCCGGCCGGCGAGCGCGTTGTTGATGTTGGCCACGTAGGTCTCGTGCAGGTGCGCGGAGTCCTCGCCACGGTCCTCCATGGCCTTGCGCTGGTCGGGATCGTTGAGGTAGGCCAGGCTGGTGTCATCGAACTGAAGGTACGTGCAGCCCAGCTCGGCGATCCCGCGCACCTGGTCGGCGTAGGCGCGCGAGAGATCGCTCCAGAACTCGTCAACGTCGGGGTAGGCCTTCGGGTCCAACGCGGCACGCCCGCCCCGGTAGTGGACCATGTTCGGTGACGGGACGGTGAGCTTGGGCGTCACGCCATCGTCGACGGTCCGCTTCAGGAACTGGAAATCCTCGGCGAAGATGGTGTGATCGAGGTGGACCTTGTCGGTGACCGCGATCGCCGCCGGCGTGAAGTCGACCGCACCGTCCGCGTTGCGGAACTTGACCTTGATATCGCCCGCCACCGTCTCGACGCCGCCGAGCTGGTAGATGAAATCCATGTGCCACGACGCGCGGCGGAACTCCCCGTCGGTGGCGGACTGCAGGCCCACGTCGCGCTGCAGCTGCACGACGTCGCGGATCGCGTCGTCCTCAAGCGCGCGCAAGTCCTCGGCCGACAGCCGGCCGGCCGCGAACTCCTCCCGCGCCTGCAGCAGGCTCCGGGGCCGCAACAGGCTGCCGACGTGGTCGGCCCGGAACGGCGGCGTGGTCCGCCGTCCGCCGGCCGACGGAGTTTCCGCGCTGTGCGGTTCAGCCATCTCCACCTGCTTTCGTCCTCGGAGGCATGACGTTGATCTCGGACCCGGACGCCGTCGGGGTCCTCGAAGAACAGCTGGCGCGGTACCCCGGGAACTCGAGCCGCGGCCGCTCGTTCATCCGCCGGCCGGCACGCGATCGGTCGGACCTGCAGAACCGCCGTCGCCAAGCCCCCGCAGCAGATACGCCGAGTGCAGCAGATCAGGGTTGTCCTGCAGCTCCTGGGCGCTGCCCGAGTACTGGACCCGCCCGCCCTCCATGACGTAGGCGCGGTTGGCCAACCCGAGCGCCACGGACGCGAATTGCTCGATCAGCAGCACGCCGACGCCGGACTCGGCGACGGTCCGGATGGTCGGGATGAGGCGTTGCACCACCACCGGAGCCAGCCCGAGGGACAGCTCGTCGATGATCACGAAGCGCGGCGCGGAGACCAGCGCCTGAGCCAGCACGACCATCTGCTGCTCGCCGCCGGACAGGGCACGGGCCTGGGTGCCCAGGCGCTTGTCCAGTTCCGGGAACAGCTCCAGCGCGCGGGCGCGTCCAGCGGCCGCGTCCTGGTTGGACAACGCGTAGGTGGCGACCCGGAGGTTGTCCTCGACGGTCAGTCCGGGCAGCAGCCGACGCCCCTCCGGAACGATCGCCACACCGGCCCGGCGGATGTGTTCTGGACGCCGGCGCGCCAGCTCCCGCTCGCCGAGCATCACCGAGCCTCCCTTCAACGGCAGGACGCCGCCGACGGCGAGCACCATGCTTGACTTGCCGGCACCGTTGGGACCCAGCAGCGCGGTGACCTCGCCTGGCGCGATCTCGACCGACACGTTGCGCACGACGTCACGACCGCCACGCGAGACCACCAGGTCTCGCAGAACGAGCGCTCCACTCACTGGAACTCCTCGGCGCCGAGGTAGGCCCTGACCACCTGTTCGTTGCGCAGGACGTCAGCCGTCGGGCCGGAGGCGATCATCTTCCCGAAGTCGAGCACCGCCGTGACCGGGCAACAGGACGAGACCAGGCTCATGTCGTGGTCAACGAGGATGGTCAGCGCCTCTGAGTGCTCCGGGATGCGCCGGATAAGCTCGCCGAGGTGTGCCGTCTCGGCGTCGGGCAGGCCGGCGGCGGGCTCGTCGAGCAGCACCAGCCGGGGCTTGCCAACGACCGCGCGGGCGACCTCGACCAGCCGGCGACTGCCCACGCCGAGCGTGCCGACCTTGACGTAGGCGACGTCCCGGAGTCCCACGAACTCGATCGCATCGAGCACTTCGCCCCGGCGATTGGCACGCCCGAGCTTCGAGTGCTCGTGCACGAGCGCGACGTTGTCGTACACCGATAGGCTCTCGATCGCCTGCTCGGTCTGGAACGTCCGGCGCAACCCCCAGCGCGCGCGGCGGAAGTGGGCCATCGACAACAGGTCCTCGTCGAAGGCTCGCACGTGTCCCTCGGCCGGGCGCACGAAGCCCGACAGGACGTTGAAGAACGTCGTCTTGCCGGCGCCATTTGGGCCGATCAGCCCGCAGGTGCCGGCCTCAAACCTCACGCTCATGCCGTCGAGTGACGTGACCCCGCCGAAACGCACGGTGAGCTCCGAGACCTCGATCACGGGGCCTCCCCGTGGCTGGCGGCCGAGCGCCGCGTCAGGCCGCCCAGCCGTCTGCCCAGCCGCGAGATATCCCTGGGCAGCTGATCCACGATGCCCCTGGGCGCCGTGGTCAGCACCTGCAGGACGCCGATCCCGAACAGGATGATCAGCCAATCCGGTGAGACACCCGCGTTGTTCAGAATCGCCGGCAGCAGCTGGAGCAGGAGCCCGGCGACGATCGCGCCCCAGATGCTGTAGGCGCCGCCCATCAGAACCACCGCCAGCAGGGTGATCGAGTCCTGGGTCTGGAAGTCGATCGAGTACAGGTACCGGACGGCGCCCGCCAGCACTCCACCGGCGACCCCGGTGATGAACGAGGCCAGCGCGAAGGCCCACAGCTTGTAGAGCGTGGTGTTGATCCCGGCGGCCAGCGCGGCGGGCTCGCTCTGGCGGATCGCCGCCCACGCTCGGCCGGGCCGGGTGCGCACGTGGGCCAGCACGAGCAGGAACATGAGCGCGGCGACGATCACCGAGTAGCGGAAGTAGGCGGGGTCGGTGGTGGCGATCCCGGGGCGGCGAAGCGACGGGATGTGGACGAACGTGCCGTTGTAGCCGCTGAACCCGTGGCCGCCGTTGGGGAAGTTGAGCGAGGCGAGCGCGACCGTGATCGCGCCGGCCAGCATCAGCGTGATCAGCGCCAGGTACAGCCCTCGCATGCGCAGCGCCGGGAGACCCACCAGCGTGCCCAGCACCATCGTGATCACACCGGAGGCGAGCAACACCACCTCGTACGGGAGCGAGGTCGCGAACAGCAGGCGGGCGGCAACCCAGGCGCCGATCGCCAGCACCGCCGCCTGGCCCAGAGAGATCAGCCCCACACGTCCGACGAGCACGCCGAGCCCCAGCGCGACGACGGAGTAGATCGCGACCTGCGTCATCGAGTCGATGTAGTAGACGCTGAGCATCTGCGGCAGTCCGATCAGCACGAACACCAGCAGCACGGCGATGACCATCGTCCGCACCAGGTCAGCACGCTCGACGCGACGCGGCGCTGACGGAGGCGTGGCGAGAGGCGTGGCGCTCTGAAGCTCCGCGGTGCTCATGGCTAGAACTCCTGTCGCGCCAGCGAGAGCACGCGCTTGCGGTTGAGCACCAGGAGGGCCGCTGCGGCGAGCACGAACGGCGTCATGTCGCGGTAGTTGGTCAGCGACGTGATCGGCGTCAGCGTGGCGTCCACGACCCCCACGACGATCGCGGCCGCGAAGGTGATCCAGATCGAGCTCAGCCGCGCGATCAGCGCCGCCGCCAGGGATGAGATGACCAGGAACGTGAGCGTCGTCGCGTCGAGAGCCACGAGGTCGGCAAGCAGGATTCCGGCGATCCCGGCCACCACGCCGCAGCCGAACCACGCCGCCGCCTCGACTCGGCGCACCGGGACTCCGAGAGTGGCCGTGATCTCGCGATCGTTCGCCATCGCCCGCATCGCCGTGCCCAGCTTGCTGAAGCGCAGGAACGCCGTCGTGATGATCGTGATCGCGATCCCGACCGCCAGCGCGATCACGTCGGTGGTGGTGACCTGGACCTGGCCGATCATGAAGCCGTGGCTATCGGTCGGCAGGGTGATCGCGCGCGACGCGCCGCCGTTCGATGTCCACAGCAGGTCCATCGCCCCCAGGAGGATCAGGGTCAGGCCCAGGGTGGCGGTCGTCTTGACCACCGCGTCACGTCCCGCCAGCCGCCGCCCGAACACCATCCCATAGGCCAGCGTCACCACGCCGGCGAACAGGATGCAGACGAGATAGGCCAGCCACTGGTTCATTCCGGAGTGATTGATCAACTGCCAAGCGATCAGAGCACCGAACGCGCCCGCGGCACCGAACGACAGGTTCAGCACCCCGGTCGTCCGGTAGAGCACGATCATCCCCACGCCCGACAGGGCGTACACCCCCCCGAGCGCCAGCCCGGTGACCAGGAACGGTTGCTCGTCCTGCCAGCTGGGCAGCGACAGCGCCATGACGAGTAACGCGTGCATCGCCGCCGCCGCTCAGTGCCCTGATCGCATGGTCGCTTCGCCGCTCTCGCTAGCCCAGGTTCACCCCGTGCGCTTTCGCCACACTCCGGTATTGGGCGATCTGCGGGTCGGCCGCGGAGATCTGCGTGCAACCCTGGGCCGTGATCATCTTCCCGTTATCAGGCGTAACCGTGTAGTCGGAGTTGTTGGGGATATGCAGAGCCAGCTTGCCGTACGTCCACGGGTCGCAGAGCTGCTCGGAATGGTAGCCCTTGATGCCGACGATCGCCGCGTTGACGCTCTTCATCGTGTACGGCCCCTTGACCGTGTCCAGCGCCTGAACGAGGAACTTGGCCAGGAGGAAGCCGAACTGGCTGAACGACCCGATGCCTCCGGCGACGCTGGAGCCGTACTTGGCCAGGATCGCCTTGTAGAGCTGGATCTCCGGCCCGTTGTGGTCATCGGCGTCGACCGCCTCCGCGTTGACGAACAGCTTGTGGTTCCACTTCGGGCCCAGCGCCTTGGCCAGGAAGTCGGTGTCGCACGGCGTCGAGCAACCCCAGGACTTGACCCGGTCCTCGAGGCCGAGCTTCTGGACCGCCTGGAGGATCACCAGCGCCTCGGGTGGGGTGAAGTTGAGGACCACCGATCCGTTCGCGCCCGCGGCGTCGACGAGGTTGACCGCCACGGAGCTGGCGTCGGTGATGGGCACGTTCTCGGTCAGTTCGGTGATGGGCACGTGCGCCGCCTTGGCGAGCGCCGCCGGACCACCGGCGATGTAGCCCGTCCCCGGCACGTTGGACTGCACGAAAACGATCTTCGAGGCGTGAACCGAGTTGAGCGCGTACTGCACGGCGCCGTCCGAGCTGTAGCGCGGGCCCATGTTGACGGGGGCGCTGTTCGGGGTCGACCAGCATTCGGGAGCGATCCCCGCATCCATCTCATAGATGCCCAGCTGCTTCCAGAACGACTGATCGATCGTGCACTCGAGCAGGTCGAAGACGCCGTCGATGGCGACGACGTGGTCGGATTGGATCAGCTGCTTGGCGGCCGCCGCGACCTGCGACGGCTGGGTCTGATCGAGCTGGACGAAGAGCTTGAGCGGATGGCCGTGGACGCCGCCGTTGGCGTTGACGCAGTTGAAGTACGCCGTGATCATGTTCGGACCATCGGTGAAGTCGGTGCCCGGCTGATGGGTGTCGATCGTGCCGATGTTGATCGGAGAACCCGTGGCCGGGGCGCCCGCCTTGGAGCCGCAGGCTGCCGTGTTGGTCGAGGCCGCGCCCGAGCTGCTCGCGGACCCGGCCGCCGACGACGAGGCACTCGAACTGCTCTTGCTGCTGCTCTTGCTGCTGCTGCCGCATCCCGTGAGCGCAATCAGCGCAACGGCCGCCAGCAGTACGAATCCAGTTCGCATCCGCGGCACGACGTGGTAGGTGCTCACCGACTGTCTCCTCTCCTCAGTGTGTAAGCCGGCTCCGGGTGCTCCGGCGGCCGCCGGCGGATACTAGTTGCGCCCAAGGCTGCATGCAACTCAGTACTAACGTGGCCCCAATCTTTCGTTTCGCGGCTCGACCAGGCATCCTCTGCATGCAAGGAATCTCCGGGGAGTAGACTGCCCCGGCGCGCACGGGCGGCGAGCCGGATTCTCGGCCGCGGCGGCTGGTGCCTGGATCCGCGGCGATCGAATTGGCCAGTCCTGCGAATCGAACCCAGATCACGAGAGCGCTGCTGCGGCTGCGAGAGCTGATCCTGAGCGGCGAGTTCGCGCCGGGCGAGCGCCTGTCGGAGCTGCCGCTGGTCGAGCGCCTCGGCGTCTCGCGTACTCCGCTGCGGCTGGCCTTCACCGCGCTCGAGCACGAGGGACTGCTGCGTGGACTCCCCGGCGGCGGCTACGTCGTGCGGGGGTTCACCGAGGCCGACCTTCGGGATGCGATCGAGCTGCGCGGTGTGCTCGAGGGCACGGCGGCCAGGTTCGCCGCCCAGCGCGGCTCGGGGCGTGACCAGCTGCGGACGCTGCGCACGATCAACGACGCGATCGAGGAACTCGTCCATCAGGCGGACTATGAGTCGTTTGAGAACTACGTCGAGCTCAACGAGCGCTTCCACGCCCAGCTGCTGGCGCTCGCGCACAGCCCGATGCTCGACCGCGCGCTGGACGGGATCGTCTCGCTGCCGTTTGCCGGCCCGAGCGCCGCGTTCGTGTTCACCGAGGCCGAGCTCCCGGAATCGCGCGACGTGCTGATCGTGGCCCATTACCACCACCGCGCGATGATTGAGGCGATCGCGCGACGCGAGGGAGCGCGCGCCGAGGCGATCGCCCGGGAGCACGCTCTGCTCGCGCTGCGCAACCTCGAGATCGTCCTCAGCCACCGGGAGGTGCTCGAACAGCTGCCCGGAGCCCGGCTGATCGCGCTGCGTCCGAGCGCCACCGAGCCGCTGACGTGAGCCGGTCATCCTCGGCGTGGCTGGCGGATCGCCAGTTCCTCGCGGCCGTCCCACTCCAGCGCGGCGTGCGCGGCCTGGTAGATCTCCTCGCTGCCTGGGCGATAGGCGTCTTCGAGCGCCGGGCTCAGCGGCACCGGCGTGAACGGCGCACCGACGCGCTGGATCGGCGCCTCCAGGTAATCGAACGCGGCGGCCTGCAGCCGGGCCGCGAGTTCGGCCCCGAACCCGCCCACGCGAACTGCCTCGTGGGCGATCACGGCCCGTCGCGTCTGCTGGACCGAGGCGACGATCGGCTCGAGATCAAGCGGGACGAGCGTGCGCGGGTCGATCACCTCGGCGGCGAAGCCTTCGTCGGCCAGGCGCTCGGCCGCCACCAGGGCCTCACCGACCATCCGTGAGAGCGCCACCATCGTCACGTCACGACCCGAGCGCAAGCGGTTGGCCCGGCCGAGCGCCAGCGGCTCGAGCGTCGTCAGTGCCGGCTCGCGCCGGAAGTACAGCGACTTGTTCTCCACGAACACGACCGGATTCGGATCGGCGATCGCGCTCGCCAGCAGCCCGGCCGCGTCGGCGGCGCTGGAGGGCATGACCACCTTCAGCCCGGGCACGTGGGCCAACCACGCTTCCAGGCTCTGCGAGTGCTGGGCTCCCGCCCGCCCACCGGCACCGCCCTGGGTACGCAGCACCAACGGGACTGACAGCTGCCCGCCGGACATGAAATGTGCCTTGGCCGCATGGTTGACGAGCTGGTCCAACGCCAGCGTGATGAAGTCGATGAACATGATCTCGACCACCGGCCGCAGGCCCGCCTGGGCCGCGCCGATCGCCACGCCGCAGACGGCGCCTTCGCTGATCGGCGTGTTGCGCACCCGTTCGGTTCCGAACTCCCCGGCCAGCCCGGCAGTCGCCTGATAGGGGCCGCCCTGCGCGACGTCCTCGCCGAGCACGATCACCCGCTCGTCGTCACGCATGGCCTGTGCCAGGGCGGCGTTGATCGCCTTCACGACCGTCGTCTCGAGGTCGGCCATGCGCGTCAGCTCTGCGTCCCGACCCGCGCGTACACCAGACCGGCGGTTGCATCCGGCTCGGCGGGCGGGCTCGCGCGCGCGAACCTGACCGCCGCCTCGACCTCGGCCCGCGCGGCCTCCTCAATGCTCCGGACCTCATCCTCGCCGAGCCAGCCGCGCCGCCGGGCATCGGTCTGCAGCCGCGCGAGCGGGTCCAGGCGCGCCCAGTCAGCCTCGGCCAGCGCTTCCCGGTAGGCCTGCGGGTCGCCCTCGTAATGACCCCGGAGGCGATGGGTGAGGCACTCGAGGAGATACGGTCCCCGCCCGCCCCCCCGCCCGCTCCCGTCAGCCGCTCGGGCGCGGGCGAGGTATTCGCCGAACGCGCTCCACAGCGCCGGCACGTCACTTCCGTCGACGGTCCGGCGCTCGAAGTCGTAGGGCGCCACGACATCGCACACGCGCTCGACCTTGGTGTGAGCCGCGCGCGGAGTGAACTCGGCGAAGCCGTTGTTCTCGCACACGAAGATCAGCGGCAGCTCCCACAGGGCCGCGAGGTTCACCGTCTCGTGAAAGTATCCGCCCTGGACGGCGCCGTCGCCGAAGAACACAACCGTCACCTGGTCCGTGCCGCGCAGCTTGGCCGCCAGCGCGTCGCCCGCCGCCAGCGGCAGGTTGCCGCCCACGACACCCGTTGCGCCCAGCAGCCCGTGCTCGCGATCGACCAGGTGCATCGAGCCGCCCAGGCCCCGGCACAGCCCATCCGAGCGACCCATCAGCTCGGACATCACACGGTCCATCGGCGCGCCCTTGGCCAGCGCGTGCCCGTGGGCCCGGTGGCCGCTGTAGACGGCGTCATCGTCGCGGAGCTGCCTGCAGACCGCGGCCGCCACCCCCTCGCCGCCGATGCTCAAGTGGATCAGACCGTGGACCAGAAGGCTCCGGGACAGCCTCGCCACCCGCTCCTCGAAGCAGCGGATGCGCCACATCGTGGCCAGCAGGGCCAGGGTGGTGGGGTGATCGAGCTCGGGCGACTTGGCCGGGCCGGTTCGCGTGGTTCGGGGCACCGGGTCAGGCGGGCACCGGCGCGGTGCCCAGCACCTGGCGCACCGCGGCGGCGATCTTGGTGTCGTCAGGCAGCACGAACGCCTCCATCGGCTCGCTGTAGGGCACCGTGACGTCGAGTCCGGTCACCTGCCGGATCGGCGCCTTCAGCGTGGAGAAGCCATGTTCGGCGATCTCACCGGCGATCAGCGCCGAAGCCGCCGCATGCCGCGGCGCCTGGTCGACGAGGACCACGTGCCCGGTCTTCTGCACGGAGGTGAGGATCGTCGTCGTGTCGAGCGGCGCCAGCGTCCGCGGATCGATCACCTCGGCTTCGATCCCCTCGGCGGCCAGCGACGCTGCCGCGGCCAGGGCCTTGCCGACCATCCAGCCGGTCGCGACGATCGTCACGTCGCCACCTGCGCGACGGATCTGCGCCTGTCCGAACGGCACGAGGTACTCGCCGTCCGGCACCTCACCGGGCTCGAGCGTCAACAGGTAATGATGCAAGAAGCAGACCGGATTGTCGTCCCGGATCGCCGTGGCCATCAGTCCCTTGGCGTCGGCGGCGGTCGCTGGTAGCGCCACCTTGAGCCCGGGGATGCCGAGGAACATGCCGTAGATCGAGCCGGTGTGCTGCCCGGCCCAGCCGGCGGTGAACCCGTAGCCGGCCTTCAGGACCAGCGGCACCTTGACCCGCCCGCCGCTCATGTAGCGAAAGCGCGGGGCCTCGTTGACCACCTGGTTCATCGCCACCAGCATGAACTCGGCCATGTACAGCTCGACGACCGGGCGCAGGCCGGCCAGCGCCGCCCCGACGGCCATCCCTATCTCGGCGGTCTCGGCGATCGGCGTGACCCGCACCCGATCGTGGCCGAAGGCCCTGACGAATTCGTCGTTCTCGGTCGTGGCGAGGTTCTGACCGAAGTACAGAACGCTGTCGTCACGCGCCATCTCCAGCTGGATCGCCTCGTTGATCGCCGCTATGTAGGGAAGCTCGTGTGCCACTGTGTGGTCGTCTCCTGGATGCTAGGCGTAGACGTGGTTGACGGCGTCTGCGGGCTCGGGGAACGGGCTGTCGAGCCCATACCGCACCGCCGCCTGCATCTCGTCGCGTACCTGCGCGGCAATGGCGTCGGCGCGCTCGGCGTCGAGCTTGCCGTCGGTGACCAGACGAGCGCGGAAGCGAGGCACTGGATCCCCGCGCTTGGCGGCCTCGTACTCCTCGGCGGCGCCGAAGACCTCGACCGCCTCGTGCTCGGGGAAGTGCAGCGGCACCCCGGGCGGCGCGATGATGTTTCCGTGGGCGGAGAGGCGATAGAGCTTTGATTCCACCAGCGTGGGTCCGTGGCCCTCGCGCGCGCGTGCGACAGCGGCCCAGACAGCTTCGTAGACCGCGATCGGGTCGCCGCCGTCGACGGTCACGCCCGGCATCGAGAAGGCCTTGGCCTTGACCGCCAGCGGCTCGCCGGCGGCTGCGTTGGCATCCTCCTGCTCCACGCGCGTGATCACGTTGTAGGAGTTGTTCTCCATCACGTAGACGACCGGGAGCTTCCACAGCGACGCGATGTTCAGCGATTCCGAGAACGCTCCCTGCTTGGACGCTCCGTCGCCGAAGAAGCACAGGACGACCTGATCCCGCTTTCGGATCTGCGCAGCGTAGGCGACGCCGGTGGCCTGGGGAATCCCCTGGCCGACGATGCCCGACGTGCCCATGAAGCCGCGCTCTGGATCCACCAGGTGCATCGAGCCGCCGTAACCGCCGCACAGGCCACCCGTGCGGCCGTAGATCTCGGCCATCATCGCCCGGGGATCGGTGCCGAGCACGAGCGGATAGCCATGGCAGCGGTAGGTGCACATGAGCTGATCGTTTTCTCGCAACGTGGCCAGGGCACCGACGATCGACGCCTCCGCACCGTCGGCCAGGTGGGTGTGGCCGCGGATCACGCCCGGATGCTCCTCGAAGGTGCGCTTGACCCGCTCCTCGAACTCGCGGATTCGCAGCATCTGGGTGAAGGCCCAGATCAGGCGCTCGTCATCGAGCTCGGCCGGGTTGTTGCTCGTGCTCACTTCCGCTCCCCTCTCACGCGATCCCACGCGCAAACTGTGCGGCGGTCGCCTCGTATGCTCGCTCGAACTCCTGGTCGATCGGCAGGCTGCGCAGGTTCGCCGACAGCACCTCCACACCCCACGGCTGGTCGTATCCGGCCTGCAGGCATGCGTCGACATAGGCGGGGATGTCGAACTCGCCCTCGCCCGGCAGGCGCCGGTGGTTGACCGTCTCGTCGATGAGGTCCTCCATGTTCTGGTGCTGGCCGTCGGACAGCTCGACCCAGGACAGGTGCTCCGGCGGAATCCGGCCCAGATCCTCCGGGGTGATCCCCAGCTTGGCCATGTGCCAGGTGTCGATGGCCAGGCCGCCATTCGGGCGGCCCGCGCCCTCCACCAGTTCCAGGGCGGCGTCGAGCGTGTTGACGTTCACGTCAAACGGCATGAATTCGTACACGACCGCCGCATCAGTGTGCTCGGCGGCATCGTCGCAAAGCGCCCCGAACTCCTCGATCAGCCGGCCGAGCTCGCACGGCGTTCCCGGGATGTTGCCGACCTTGATGTGGTGCGCGTCGAACGTCGCGGCGGTGTCGAACAGCAGCGCGCGCCGGCGGTCGGAGCCGGCTCGCTCGGGGCGATCCGGCTCGACGAAGAAGTCGGCCAGAAACTCGACCTGAAGATGGGTCAGGCCGGCGTCGTCGAAGACCCGCTTCATCTCGTGCAGCGTGCTGGTCTCGAGCTGGTGCTCGATGTCCGCGTGCCACAGCCCCAGGCCGCGGAAGCCGACACGCGCGGCCTGGGCGCAGCGATCGACCCACGTGAACGTGCTCCACTCGCGCCCGACGTGCACGTCCGCCGGACCCGCGCTCGTCCAGTACAGGTCGAGCAACTCGATCTCGCCCATCGACTCTCCTCTTCCTCATTGCGGAGCCGCTGCCAAGCTAACGCTGGCCTCGGGGTGGGGCCAGCCAACCCGTGCAGGCGTTCTTGCCGATCAGCGCGCCAGCTCGCCGGCGATCCGGTCCAGGGCCGTCACGAGCTCGTCGGTCCGTGACACCCAGGGCGAATGGTCGGTGTCGATCTCGATCACCGGATCACAGCCGGCGGCGCGATACATCCGCTGCTGCATCGCGGGCGGAATCGCACGGTCCTGGAGGCAGGTGACGTAGGCCCGGGGCAGCCTGGCGAACGCCTCGGGGTGATCGCCGGCGGCGAACGGCTGAGCGAACGCCGCCACGGGTTGAGGCCCGAGACGTTCGAGCCCCCACTCGACCTGCGCGTCGGTGGCGCAGCCCATGAGCGCCAGGGGTGCGGCCTCCCGCGGCATCCGGGCGATGGGCGGGTCGCCCATGACGACGATGTTGGCCTGGACCTGGTCATCGGCGGCCTCGGGGAGTGCCGTCAGGTCGAGCAGGCTCTGCCCGTCCTCGGGGATGAACGCCGCCACGTAGGCCAGCGCCGCGACCTGCTCGGGGCGGCGGGCGGCGGCCTGGGTGATCGCCATCCCGCCCATGCTGTGACCGACCAGGAGCGCGGGGGGGCCTTCCCCGAGCGCCTCGCAGATCCGCTCCGCGTACGCCGTGAGCGTGACCTCGCCCAGCGGCGTCGGGTCCAGGCCGGCGCCGGGAAGGTCGATCGCCTCCACCTCGTGCCCGGCCGAGCGCAGGCCTGGCAGCACCGGCTCCCAGCACCAGGCGCCCGCGAACGCTCCATGTACCAGCAGGATTCTGGTCACCGATCGGCGATCGTAACCGCGGCCGAGCCTCCCGGGCTCCGATCAGCGCTGGCGCTCATGCCGGACTGCGCTGAGGAGCAAGGCGGTTGACTTCCCCCGAAGCCTTCGCGTATAAGAACCCAGGTCCCAGCCACGGCGCCAGGCGACCCCCATCGCAAGGGAGGTTTCACATGAGCACCACGGATCCTGCGCTCGGAGCGTTCCCGAGCCCGTACTCGGTGCCAACCCCGGCGGGGTGTGAGGGTTGGGAGGAGGGGTATCCGTACTACGCCGTGTTTGACGAGCGGCGGCGTGAAACCGACGAGAACCGCTTCTGGTTCTGGAACTCGATGCACTTCCCGGTCCCGATGCCGGCCTTCGACGTGATCTGCATCGATTCGCCGTATCAGGCGGTGGGGTCGTGGCAGAACCGGGTGTTCGCCGTGCCGCCAGCGATGGGCATCGACTACCGAATCGTCAACGGCTACGTCTACATCTCGGGCAACCCGGTCACCGACCCGGAGAAGATCGCCGAACGAGCCGGCTTCTTCCAAGCGCGCGCCGGTCACTACTACGAGCACTGGACCGAGCTCTACGGCAAGTGGCGGGCGAAGATGGACGCTCTGATCGCCGAGCTGGGCGAGCTGCAGGTGCCCCACCTCCCCGAGTACGAGCCCGACGAGGTCGCCCTGGCCGACGACCGCAACACCGCGTTCTACGAGGTCCTCGACGCCTACGGGCGCTGCCTGCGGCTGCTCGATCTGATGTGGCAGCACCATTTCGAGTTCCTGCTCCTCGGCTACGGTGCCTACGCCACGTTCGTCGAGCTGTGCAAGAGCCATCTGCCCGACATTCCGGACCAGCACATCGCGCAGATGGTGGCGGGGATCGATGTGCTGCTGTTCAAGCCCGACGCCGAGCTGCGGCGGCTGGCCCGGCTGGCGATCGAGACGGGGGTCGACGGTGCCTTCGCGGAGGGCCGTACGCCTCAGGAGATCGACACCGAGCTCGCTCGCAGCGAAGCCGGGCGCAGCTGGCTGGCCGAGCTCGAGGAGGTCAAGGATCCGTGGTTCAACATGGCCACGGGAGACGGTCTGTACCACTACTACCGCAGCTGGCTCGACGACCCGAGCATCCCGTATGCGGCCCTGATCGGACACATCGGTGCGCTCCGAGCGGGCCAGAAGATCGATCGGCCGACCGAGGAGATCGTGCGGGAGCGCGAGCGGCTGGCGGAGGGCTACGGCGCACTGCTCGATGAGGCGACGCGAGGCCCGTGGAATGACCTGCTGGCGCTGTCACGCACGGTGTTCCCCTATGTCGAGGAGCACAAGTTCTTCTGCGACTACTGGTTTCTGACCCGGTGGTGGAACAAGGTCCGCGAGTTCGGGGCGCTGCTGGCTGTGCACGGGTTCATCGAGGACGGGGAGGACATCTTCCAGCTCTCCCGGCACGAGGTGGCCGTGGCACTGGACGAGCTGGTCCTCACCTGGGCCACCGGGGGCCGGCCGCTGGGCCCGCACCACTGGCCCGGAATCGTCGCCCGTCGCCGGGAGTTGCTCGAGCGGCTCGCGGCTTGGACGCCGCCGCCGGCGCTGGGCATCGCGCCGGAGGCGGTCACCGATCCGATGACGATCATGCTGTGGGGGGTGACCACCGAGCGAGTGCAGGACTGGGCCCGTCACCGGGACGGGGGCAACGAGCTGAACGGGGCTGCGGCCTCACCCGGCGTGGTGGAAGGAGTCGCCCGGGTCGTCAGGTCGGTGACCGAGATCGCCGATGTACGCGACGGGGAGATACTCGTCTGCGGGAGCACGTCCCCGGCCTGGGCACCGATCTTCTCCAAGATCACCGCCACCGTCACCGACGTCGGCGGCGTGATGTCACATGCGGCGATCGTGTGCCGCGAATACGGGCTGCCCGCGGTCGTCGGCACCGGGCGCGCCACCTCGGAGATCCGCACCGGCCAGACGATCCGCGTCGACGGCTCAGGGGGGGTGGTGACACTGCTCGACAGCGGTCGATGAGCGCCGCCGCCGGCGGTCCCCACGGCCGGGCGCTGCACGGGCTGCGCCGTTCAGACGCGCCCGCGTTCGGGGGCAAGAGCACCGGTCTCGGCGAGCTCCTCTCGGCGCAGATCCCGGTCCCACCGGGGTTCGCGCTCTCGACCACCGCCTTCGCCGCGTTCATGCGCGCATCAGACCTCGATCACGTGGCTGACGAGGCGCTGGCGCCGGTCTTGACCGGGGACGTCGAGGCGACCCGGGAGGCATCACGCGAGATCGCCGCGGCCATGAGCTCGGCGCCGCTGCCGGGCGACGTCCGGGATGAACTCGCCGCGCGCTACGACGAGCTCGCCGCGAGCGCCGGGGTGCAGTCGCCGCCCGTGGCGGTACGTTCCAGCGCGGTGGGGGAGGACAGCGAGGACGCCACCTTCGCCGGCCAGCAGGAAACCCGCCTGTGGGTGCGCGGCGTCGAGGATGTCTGCGCGGCGGTGCGGGATTGCTGGACGAGCCTGTTCAGCCCGACGGCGATCAGCTACCGGGCCAGGCTGGGCGAGAGGTCACGGCCCGCCATGGGGGCCATCATCCAGCTGATGGTCGACGCCGCCGTCTCGGGCGTGATGTTCACCTGCAATCCGGTCAGCGGCGACCCGAGCATGGTCGCGATCAACGCCAGCTGGGGCCTCGGGCTGGCGGTGGTGGGCGGCGAGGTCACGCCGGACGATTACCTGGTGAGCAAGGTGACGGGTGAGATCGTCCGCGAGCAGCTGGGCGGCAAGCACGTGCAGTACGTCCCGAGCGTGGACGGGCACGGAGCCGAGCTGGTGGAGGTTCCCGTGCCGCGGCGCGAGCTCGCATGCCTGGACGCCGAGATGCTGGCCGCGCTGATCGACCTCGGTCGCCGTGTCGAGCGCCACTTCGGCTCTCATCAGGACATCGAGTGGGCGATCGCCCGCGCCGGGGTGCCACCCGAGAACGTGTTCGTGGTCCAGTCGCGCCCGGTCACCACGGTGCCCAGGCGGGTCAAGCCCACCGAGCCGCCGCCGTCGGCGCTCGCCCTGGTGATGGGCACCTTCGGCGCGGCCCAGACCCGGACCGAGGAGGAGCGGTAGGCGTGGGGCTGAGCCACGAGGATGTGCGCGAGATCCTGCGCATCATCGACGAGACACCGCTCGAGGAGCTGCGGATCGAGACCGACGGGTTCTCCCTGCACGTGCGAAAGGTCGGCGCCGCCGAGCCCGAGCCCGAGTCCGAGCTCGAGGTCGAGTCCGAGTCCGAGTCCGAGGCCGAGGTCGAGTCCGCGCCCTCGGCCGAGGCTGCGGCGCCGTCCGAGCGTGCCGCGAGAGCCGACCGCCCGCCGCCGGCGCCGCCCGCGCGGCCGGCCGAGGACCCCGAGGCTGACGACGGGCTCGTGACCATCCCCTCGCCGATGCTCGGTACCTTCTACCGGGCCGAGTCCCCCGGCTCGCTGCCGTTCGTCGAGGTCGGAGCGCGGGTCGGACCCGAGACCACGGTCGGCATCATCGAGGTGATGAAGATGATGAACTCGGTTGCGGCCGGCGTGTCCGGAACCGTGGTCGAGGTGTGCTGTCAGAACGCCGCGCTGGTCGAGTACGGCGAGGCCCTGTTCAGGGTGCGCGCGGGTGAGGTGCAGTGAAGCGCGTGTTCATCCCGAACCGGGGGGAGATCGCGGTGCGGATCGTTCGCGCCTGCCGTGAGCTCGACCTCGAGTGCGTCGTCGGCGCCTCCGAACCGGACCTCGACGGCCTGGCGGCGCGGCAGGCGGACCGGGTCGTGTGCCTTGGCCCCGGTCCTGCGGACGCGAGCTACCTGCGTGACGATATCGTCGTCCAGGCCGCGCTCGGCACCGGCTGTGACGCGATCCACCCCGGATACGGGTTCCTGTCCGAGAGCCCGCAGTTGGCGGCCCGCGCCCGCGAGCACGGCCTCGTGTTCGTCGGACCTCCGACCGAGGCGATCTCCCTCGCCGGGGACAAGCTGGCCGCGCGTGAGGAGGCGCGGGGCGCGGGGGTGCCGGTGCTCCCGGGTGGCGAGGCGCGGAGCGCTGAGCAGGCCCGAGAGCTCGCAGACCGGATTGGCTATCCCGTTCTGGTCAAGGCCGCCGGCGGGGGCGGGGGCCGCGGCATCAAGCGGGCGGCCGACGGCCAGGAGCTCGAGGCGGTGATCGGTCTGGCCCGCGGCGAAGCGGCGGCGGCGTTCGCCGACGACCGCGTGTACGTCGAGCGGTTGATCGAGTCCGCGCGTCACGTCGAGGTCCAGATCGCCGCGGACGATCATGACACGGTGATCGATCTGGGCGAGCGCGACTGTTCGGTGCAGCGCCGCTTCCAGAAGGTGATCGAGGAGGCTCCGGCCCCCGCGCTGTCCGAGGCGACACGAGGGCGGCTGCGGGAGGCGGCGGTGGCGTTTGCGCGGGCGATCGGCTACCGCAACCTGGGCACGGCCGAGTTCGTGGTCGACGCCGACAGCGGTGAGTTCTTCTTTCTCGAGGTCAACTGCCGGATCCAGGTCGAGCATCCGGTGACCGAGGCCGTCACCGGGAGAGACCTCGTCGGCCTTCAGCTGCGGATCGCCGCTGGTGAGCGGCTCGGCTTCGCGCAGGAAGACGTCGCCTTCGCCGGCCACGCGGTCGAATGCCGGCTCAATGCCGAGGACATCGCCCGGGGCTTCATGCCCTCGCCGGGCACGCTGTCGCTGTTCGCGATGCCGGGGCGCCCGGGGCTGCGGGTGGACACCCACTGCTTCGCGGGCGCGGCCGTCCCGCCCTACTACGACTCGCTGCTGGCCAAGCTGATTGCCCACGGTGATGACCGCGTTCAGGCAATCGATCTACTGCTCGACGCCCTCGAGGACGTGGACGTCGAGGGGGTGCAGACAAACCGCGCGCTCCTTCAGAGCGTGCTCGGTCTCCCCGACTTCCGCGCCGCCGCGGTGACCACCGACTGGCTCGAGCGCACGCTGCAATGAGCACCCGGATCGAGTTCGTCGACACGACCATGCGGGACGGGAACCAGTGCATGTGGAGCGCGACCGGGCTGACCACGCCCGATGTGCTGGCCATCGCCCCCACGCTGAACCGGGTCGCCTACCACGCGCTCGACTTCACCTCGAGCACGCACATGGCGGTCTCGGTGCGCTTTCACCGCGAGGATCCCTGGGAGCGGATCCGGCTCGTGAGCGCCGCGATGCCCGATACGCCATTGGGGATCATCACCACCGGAATGCGGTTCATCTCCTGGGTCCCCGCCGAGGAGGAGGTGATGCGGCTCTCGTTTGCGCTCGTGGTCCGCAACGGAATCCGCCGCTTCCAGATCGCCGACCCGTCCAACGACCCAGCACGGATCAAGCGGCTGGCCGCGATGGCGCGGGCCGAGGGTGCCGAAGAGGTCGTCGTGGGGCTCACCTACTCGATCAGCGAGGTGCACACCCATCAGTACTACGCGGATCGCGCCACCGCTCTGGCCGACTGCGCCGACATGGATCGGCTGTACCTGAAGGATCCCGGCGGTCTGCTGACGCCCGACGCAGTACGTGAGCTCGCTCCGGCCCTGCTCGTCGCGGCCGGCGAGCGTCCGGTCGAGCTGCACAGCCACTGCACCATAGGCCTGGCGCCGCTGGTCTACATGGAGGGACTCAGGGCGGGCCTGCGCGTGCTGCACACGGCATCGGGTGCCCTGGCCCGGGGCACCTCGCAACCTGACGTGCTCAACACGGCGCGGAATGTCGAGGCGTCCGGATACGGACACGCGCTCGACCTCGACCAGCAGGCGATCGTCTCGGCGCACTTCGACGAGCTCGCCCGCGCCAAGGGGCTTCCCAGCGGTGCCGCACAGGAGTTCGACGCCGCCTACTACCGCCACCAGCTGCCCGGCGGCATGGTCACGACGACGCGGCGGATGCTCGAAGAGCTCCGCCGGCCCGAGCTGTTCGAGGCGGTGCTTGAGGAGGTGACACAGGTGCGGGCCGAGATGGGCTACCCGATCATCGTCACCCCCGTCTCGCAGTTCATCGCCAGTCAGGCCGCTCGCAACGTGATCGACGGTGAGCGGTGGCACAACGTCTCGGATGAGACGGTGCGCTACTTCCTCGGTCACTACGGTGCCGCGCCCGCCCCGGTCGACCCCGAGATCGCCGACCGCGTCCTCTCGCGCCCGCAGGTCCGCGGTCTGGCCGATCTGAAGCCGCTCAGTCTCGACGGAGCGCGCGAGCGCTTCGGGGCCCGGATCTCCGAGGAGGAGCTGCTGCTGCGTCTGACGATGCCTGCGGAGCAGGTCGACGCGATGGTCGCGGCGCGCGACGGCGCCGCGGGACCACCGCTCCCGGCCGCGCGACCGGGGCGTTCGCCGGTGGTCAGCCTGCTGCAGGAGCTCGAGCGCCGCCCGTCGCTGACCAGGGTCGCGATCGCTGCGGGTGGCGATCGGGTGGTCTGGCGCCGTGCTTGACGGCGTGCGACTCGATGCTGTCCGCGGCTTCGTGTTCGATGTCGACGGAACGCTGCTTCACCGTGGCCCCGACGGCCGCGGCCGGCCGCAGCCCGGCGCCGTCGACGTGCTCGAGGCGATTCGAGCCAGCGGACGGCGGCTGGTGCTGTTCACCAACGCCAGCCACGTCCCCTCGGCGGCCATCGCGCGCGGTCTGCGTGAGGACGGCTTGCCGGTCTCGGGCGAGGAGCTGTTGACGCCGGTCGACAGTGCCACCGCCTTTCTGCGTCGATACCACGCTGACCGTCCGGCGCTGCTGTTCGCCTCGGGCTCGGTACGCGAGCACATGGCCCAGGCGGGGATCCGCATCGCCGAGGGGGAGGAGGCCGGGGTGGTCTTCGTGGCTCATCTGGAGGAGGTGGAGATGGGGGAGCTGGAGCGCGCGGCGCGCGCAGTCACGAGGGGGGCGCCGCTGTTCACCGGCAGCTACGTGCGGGGCTACGCCGGCGCCAACGGCATCATCTACAGCCGCGGCGCGATGATCACGGCGGCGATCGCCAAGGTCACCGGCGCGCGCCCCCGGGTGCTCGGCAAGCCGTCGCGCGCGGCCGTGACCGAGCTCGGCGCTCGCCTCGGCGTCCCCACGCGCGAGGTCGCGGTGATCGGCGACGATCTGGGCATGGACATCGCGCTGGGCCGGATGGGTGGCTGCAGGACCGTGCTCGTCCGCAGCGGGATCAGCGGCGCGATCGACCTCGAGACGGTGCCCGAGCGCCGGCGGCCAGACGCCGTGATCGATGGCGTCGCGGACCTGCTCGAGCGGCTCTAGCTTTCACGATGGCCGAGGGCAAGCGTTGCACCGAGGAGCTCGTTGAGTGATCGGGGACGTTCTCTGGACACCTCCCGGGGATGTGCGGCAGAGGACCGAGATCGGGCGGTTCATGAATTGGCTGCGCGATCACCGCGGCCGTGACTTCGCCTCCTATGACGAGCTCTGGCGGTGGTCGGTCGATGACCTCGAGGGCTTCTGGGGATCGATCTGGGCCTTCTACGCGATCCGGGCTCGACGGCCCTACGAGCGCGTACTGGGTGCGAGCGCGATGCCGGGCGCCGAGTGGTTCCCGGGGGCGCGCCTCAACTACGCCGAGCATCTCGTCGGCCTGGACGAGGACCGCGACCGGACCGCGGTCCTGTCGCGGTCACAGACTCGGCCGCCGCTTGACCTGACGTTCGGCGAGCTGCGCGAGCTGGCCGCCCGGGCGAGAGTCGGATTGCAACGACTCGGCGTCGGCCCCGGTGACCGGGTCGTCGCCTACCTGCCCAACATTCCCGAAACGCTCGCGGCGTTCATCGCCACCGCCAGCCTCGGGGCGATCTGGGCCGCCTGCGCGCCCGAGTTCGGCGCGCGGAGCGTCGTCGATCGCTTCGCCCAGATCCAACCGCGGGTCATGCTGGCCGTGGGCGGCTACGGGTTCCGAGATCGCTATGTCGATCGCCGCGAGGACGTGGTGGCGATCCGGTCCCGGCTGCCGACCCTCGAGCACGTCGTCTGGGTGCCCTACGGTGACGCCGTGGTGCCCGACGCCACCAGCTGGGACGACCTGCTGGCCGAGTCCGCGGCGCTTCAGTTCGAGCCGGTCGCGTTCGACCAGCCGCTGTACGTGCTGTTCTCATCCGGGAGCACCGGTCTGCCCAAGGCGATCGTCCACGGGCATGGCGGCCAGCTGATCGAGCACCACAAGAACCAGGGGCTCGGCTGGGACCTGAAACCCGGCGGTCGCCTGCAGTGGTTCTCCACGACAGCCTGGATGATGTGGAACGCACTGGTCTCGGCGCTCCTGCTCCGCGCTTCGATCGTGATGCTTGACGGCGATCCCGCCTGGCCGGATCTGCTCGAGCAGTGGCGGCTGGCGGAACGCAACCGCCCGACGGTGATGGGCGTGGCGCCGCCGTATCTGATGGCGTGTCGGAAGGCCGGCCTCGAGCCGGGGCGCGAATGCGATCTGGGCTCGATCCGCGCTCTGTGCACGGCGGGCTCACCGCTACCGGCCGAGGGCTATACCTACGTGTACGAGCAGCTCGCTCGCGATGTGGTGCTGATCAACGGGTCGGGCGGCACGGACGTGTGCACCGGGATCGTGTCCGGGTCGTTCGCCCAGCCGGTGTACGAGGGAGAGATCTCCGGTCCCTGCCTGGGGGTCGCCGCGCATGCCTTTGACCTCTCGGGAGCCGAGATCGTGGGCGAGCTGGGCGAGCTGGTGATCACCAAGCCGATGCCCTCGATGCCGGTCGCGCTCTGGAACGATCCTGACGGCCAACGCTACCGCTCGTCGTATTTCGATCGCTACCCGGGCGTCTGGCGTCAAGGGGACTGGGTCAGGTTCACCGAGCGCGGCAGCTGCGTGCTGACCGGGCGCTCCGACGCCACGCTCAACCGCGGCGGCGTACGCCTGGGGACCGGCGAGTTCTACGCCACGGTCGAGGAGCTCCCGGAGATCACCGACGCGCTCGTCGTGCACCTCGAGGATGCCGGCGGCGGGCCGGGCGAGCTGCTGCTGTTCGTCGTCGCCGCCCCCGAAGCCGCCGTCGACGCGGCCGTGCACGAGCGAATCGCCGCGGCGCTCCGGCGCGAGCTCTCGCCGCGCCACGTTCCGGACGCGATCGTCACGGTGCCCTCGATTCCGCGGACCCTCACGGGCAAGAAGCTCGAGGCGCCGGTCAAGCGGATCCTGTTGGGAGAGCCGGCCGATACGGTGGCCAGCCGTGACTCACTCGCCAACCCGGCCGCGCTTGACGCGTTCGTCGAGCTGGCGAGCGAGCGCTCGGCGCGCCAGGCTTCACTACCATAGGCACTAACCGAGCTCGGGCGGATGTGCCCGGTTGGGGGAGAGGGATCGACGGATGGCTGTAGCCGAGGCGAGGTTTACCGGGCCGACGAGATGGCGGCAGCCAGAGCCGGAGTATTGGCGAGTCCGCGACGGCGACGCGTCCGCGCGGCTGCGCTCCTGGGCCGAGATCCTCGCCACGACCCACTTGGCGTTCGACGTGCACCCGACGTTCCGAACCCCGACGAGGTTCCAGGGAGCAGTCACGCGCCGCGCGATCGGCGATCTGATGCTCGTCGACTGTGCCGCCTCGCCATTTCTCGGCCACCGTAGCCGCGCCGTGATGGACGGCCGACGTGAGGCCAGCCCCCGTGAGAACGTGCTCGGCCTCCAATTCGTGTGCAAGGGCGTCGAGCGTGTCCGCGAGGGCAACCGCGAGCTGACGCTGACGGCGGGCGACGTCGTTCTCTGGGACGGGATGCAGCCGACCGAGGTCGAGATCGTCGAGGCGTTCTACAAGCGCACGTTGCTGTTCCCGCGCGATCAGGTCGTAGCGCTGTGCCCGCGACTGGCCGATGTGAGCGCGCTGCCGTCGCTGGACGGAAGCGCCCCGGCCCGCCTCCTCGTTCGGTACATGAATGCGCTTGCGCTCGAGCTGCCGCAGCTCGAGCCCACGGCCGCCACCGCGGCGGCCAACGCCGCGTTCGAGCTGTTGCGAGCGGCGATCGAGCCCAATCTGCCCACCGACCGCTCGGCCATGCGCGCCGCGCTGCGGACCGAGATCGGCCGCTACGTGCGCACCCATCTGCAGGACCCGACGCTCGGGCCGGCCTCGATCGCTCAGGCGAACGCGATGTCGGTCCGCGCGCTGCACGCGCTGTTCGAGGACGTCGACGCGTCGGTGGCTGCGCTCGTGCGCTCCGAGCGACTGGCCCGCTGCCTGGAGGACCTGCAGCGGCGCAACGGCGGGTCGGTGACCGAGATCGCGTTCCGCTGGGGATTCTGCGACGCCGCCCACTTCTCACGCGTATTCAAGCGCGAGTTCGGCGCCACGCCCAGCGAAGTCCGGCAGGCCGCCCTAGCCGCCGGCTCAGCCCGCGACTGAGCGTCGGTCGAGCACCCGGACCGCTTTGCCCTCGCTGCGCGGCAGGCTCCCGGGATCGAGCACCGTCACCGCGATCCGCAAGCCGGTGTGCTCTTTCAGCTGCGCCTCGATCCGCTGGCGCAGGGGCTCGTGATCATTGCCGCCGGCTGGCTCGCATTCGAGCGTGAGCTCGTCCATGGGACCCACCCGCTCGACGATCAGGCGGTAGTGCGGGGCCACGCCATCGACACCGAGCAGCGCGTGCTCGACCTGGGACGGATAGAGGTTCACCCCGCGCACGATCAGCATGTCGTCCCGGCGGCCGCGCAGGCCGGTGAGGCGGGCGGTCGTGCGCCCGCACCGGCACGGCGACTCGATCACGCCGCCGATGTCGCCGGTGCGGTAGCGGATCAGCGGCAGCGCCTCCTTGGTCAGCGTGGTGAACACGAGCTCGCCTTCCTCGCCGGGAGCCACCGCGCGACCGTCGTCGGGATTCACCACCTCGACCAGGAAGTGATCCTCCTGGACGTGCAACCCGGCGCGCGCGGCGAGGCACTCGCTGGCGACGCCGGGGCCACACATCTCCGATAGGCCGTAGAAGCTGATCGCCGCGATCCCCAGCGTTCGCTCGATCTGGACGCGCATGGCTTCGGTCCAGGCCTCGCCACCGAACAGGCCGAGCTGGAGCGGTAGTTGCGCCGGGTCGATTCCGGCCTCCTCGAGCGCCTGGGCGATGACCAGGGAATACGAGGGCGTGGAGACCAGCACCTCGGCCCCCAGGTCCTGGAGCAGCATGATCTGACGAGCGGTGCGCCCGCCGGATACTGGGACCACCGTCGCGCCGATCCGCTCGCCGCCCTGATGAAACCCCAGTCCGCCGGTGAACAGCCCATAGCCATTGGCGTTGTGGATCGTCATCCCAGGTTGGACCCCGGCCATCGTCATGCCGCGGGCCATCAGGTCGGTCCAGCGGTCGAGATCGCCACGGGTGTACGCCACCACGGTCGGCTTGCCATGCGTCCCGCTGGAGGCATGGACACGGACGAGCTCGTCGCGCGCGACCGCGAGCAGCCCGAACGGATATGAGGCCCGCAGGTCGGATTTGGTCATGAATGCGATCTGCTCGAGGTCGGCGAGCGAATGCAGATCGTCGGGGGCCGCGATCCCGGCCGAGGCCAGGCGCTCGGCGCCCAGCGCCTGGCCCCGCAGCACCCGCTCGACGGTGGTGCGCAACCGTTCCAGTTGGAGCCCGCGCAACTCCGCCCGTGGCAGCGTCTCGGCGGGGTCCCAGATCAGGGGTTCACTCGGCGCGCCGGGCGGCATCCCAGTGCTGCTCGAGATTGCGGACGAGGGCCGGGCTGAGATGGCAGTAGGCCTGCTCGTGGGCGTAGGTCGCCATGTAGCGGCGGAACAGTTCCAGCGGCTCCTGCCCGACGCGCAGCGCCCGCCGGTTGGCCGCTGCGTTGACCAGGCCGGAGCTGGTCAGCTCCTCTACGCGTGAGGCGATCGCCGCGTCCATGTCGCCCGGCTCGGTCACCTCGTCGATGAGCAGGTCGGCGTCGGCCTCGCCGGCCGTCCACTCGCGGCCGGAGAGAATCGCCTGGCGCGCGGCGCGATCACCGACCGCGCGCGGGAGCCGGAGATTCGAAGCGCCGGGGATGATCCCCTCCCTTCGCGCCGGAAGGTAGAGCCGCGAGCCGCGCGTGGCGATGACGTGGTCGACGACGTGCAGCAGCTGGCACCCGCCGCCGATCGCATAGCGCTCGACGGCGGCGATCCATAGCTTCTCCACCGGACCGTCCTGCGTGATCAGGCCACGGTAGATCTTGCTCACGTAGCCCAGGTCACGGACGAGGTAGAACAGGAAGTCGATCCGCCCCCGGTAGAGGTGGGTGAGGTTGATCCCCGATCCGAAAACCCGCTCGCCGGCGTACCGGGGGTGTTCGACGACGGCGCCGCGGAACACGCCGACCTCGGTCTCAGGGTCGAGCACGACCAGGTCGACCGCCGACTCCGTGGGCGCAAGCGTCGCTCCGTCCTCGGCGTTCAGGTGCCGTGGGTTGCGCAGCTCGAGCACGGCCGCCCGTCCCTGGCGGGTGACCCGCGCGGCGCCGAAGTCCCCGACGCCGGAGGCGAGGTAGCGAGGCAGCATCTCCAGTGCCTCGGGCGTCGGAGCGAGCATCGATTCGATCAGGTGCCGGCCGGCGCGCGGCAGCGCCAGCACCTGCTCGACGAGCAGGCCCTGAGCCAGCTCGAGGCCACGCTTGTCAGACAGGGGCAGCCTGCGCTCGGCCTCCATCTCGGCTGGGCTTGGGACCAGCCCGGGGACCAGCCCGGCCGCCTCGTCGAGGAGCCGCTCCAGTCGGATCGGCCGAGAGCAGCCCGCGGTGAGCCGGTCATAGAGCTCGGCGGCGTGAGCATCGAGAAAAGCGACGCGTGCGGCGGCCAGCGCCGCCCCCAGGGCTCCGGCCGCGGCCTGCTCGACATCCGAGCGGCCAGCGGCCGCGGGCAAGCGTTCGTCGAGCGCCGCACCACGGGCCAGGAAGCCCGACAGCGCCTGAGCCGCGGCCTCGAATGACTCGAGGCTCGGGGGGGTGGACAGCGACCAGTCGCGGATCTTCCCGGGCGACAGCCCGGCTTGCTCCAGCACCTCGGTGGTGAGCTCAGTGACCGAGCGCATCCGTCTCAGCCGTGGAGGATAGGGTTGCCGCCATGGGCGGCCTCATGGAGGGCAGGGCAGGGCTGGTCACCGGGGCCGCCAGCGGCATTGGAAGAGCGTGCGCGCTGCGCTTCGCCCGCGAGGGCGCCGCGGTGATCGTCGCCGACCTGCCCAGCGCAGGTCGCGGCGCCGAGGAGACCGTCGCTCAGATCACAGCTGACGGGGGGCGGTCGGCGTATGTCCCCTGTGATGTCTCGAGCGCAGCTGACAACGAGGCGCTGGTGGCCCACGTGGTGCAGCGCTTCGGAAAGCTCGACTTCGCGCACAACAACGCCGGTATCGGCGTTCACCGCCGGCTCCACGAGACCTCCGACGAGGACTTCGACCGGGTTATCGCGGTCAATCTCCGCGGCACCTTCCTGGGCCCCAAGCATCAGATTCGGCAGATGCTCGGAAACGACCCCCCCTTTCGCGGCGCGATCGTGAGCACCTCCTCGAACGCCGGGCTCCGCGCCGTGACGATGCTGAGCGCCTACGCGGCGAGCAAGCACGGGATCCTCGGATTGACCAAGAACGCGGCCGTTGAGTATGCCGAGGAGGGTATTCGCGTCAACGCCGTCTGCCCGGGCGCGATCATGACCCCGCTGATGTCCGACCAGCCACCCGAGCGCCAACGGGAGATCCTTGCGCCACAGGCGATGACCCGCTTCGGCGACCCGGCCGAGGTGGCGGCCGCGGTCGTCTGGCTGTGCTCCGCGGAGGCCTCGTTCGTGACCGGCGTGGCGCTGCCGGTCGATGCCGGCTCGGTGGCCTGGGTCTCCGCCCATCGCAGCTGAGCGTTCCTGCGCCAGCCGAGACGCAGGCGGCGCTGACGCTCCCGCGACTCGGGTCTGCCGGCTCGAGGGTCAGCCGGCGAGTTCTCGGGATGCGATCGCGCAGCCGTGGGCCAGGCTCTCGAGCTTGGCCCATGCCACCTCCGGGTCGATGCCCCGCATGCCGACATGAATCGAGAAGCCGCAGTCCACACCGGCCATCAATCGGTCGGGGCCGACCACGCGCGCCCAATTTCTCAGCCGCTGTGCGACCAGCTCCGGGTGCTCGATGTAGTTGGACTGCGGCTCGATCACCCCGGGGCAGATGACCTTGTCGTCTGGCACGCCGAGCTCCGCCAACACGGCCCATTCATGGGCATGGCGCGGGTTCGCGCCCTCGAAGAGCACGGTCTGGGGCTTGGCGGTCCAGACGATGTCGATGATGTCGGCCAGCGGCACGTCACGATGATGCGGCCCCGGGTAGTTCCCCCAGCACAGGTGCATGCGGACGCTCTCGGCGGGGATGTTGCGCACCGCGTGGTTGAGCGCCTCGATGTTGACGGCGATGGTGCGTCGGAAGGCTTCAAGGTCCAGGTCGGGATAGGACATGTGCCGTCCCATCGCCAGGTCAGGGCAGTCGAGCTGGAGGGTCGCGCCCGAAGCGACGATCGTTTCGTACTCGGGGCGTATGGCCTCGGCGATGGCGAACAGGTACTCCTCGCGACTGCCGTAGAACTCGTTGTTGAAGAAGATCGAGATGACCCCGGGCGAGGCGGCCGAGGAGAACGTGGCGAAGGCGTCGGCGGCCTTGGCTGCAGCCGCCAAGTGCTCCATGTCCCGGGCTGCGGCGTCGGGATCCTTGACGCCGATCGGGGCGATGCAGGCCGGAGCGGAGCGCTTGCGCCGGCCCGGGTTGGATTGCACCAGCTCCACGCTGCCCGGGAAGTCGTTCAGGTCTTCGAAGTTGTAGCTCTGCACGCTCTGGCCCTCGAAACCGGTCAGACGATCCTTGACGTAGGTGGCGTAGGAGGGTTTGGACATCTCGCCGTCGTTGACGATCGATACGCCGGCCGCCACCTGTCGCTTGACCACTTCGGTGACCGCCTCCTGCACCCGGGCCTCGAGGGCGTTGGCGTCGACGGGGATCCCATCCCCGACTGCCCACATGATCTGTACGAGGTCGTCGGGCCTGGGCAGGCTGCCGGTGTGGGTGCATCGGATGCGGTCAGCGCTCATCGATCCTCCCTGGCATGGTGTGCGGACGGCGCCGCCTGAGTGCGTCTGCGCCGAGTCCGAGCGAGTGGTGTCGTCCGGGCTGTGCTCAGAACTGATCTGCCGGGGCCATCCGGTAGAAGAACGACCCGAGCCCACCCTGGTTGATGGCGAACATCAGCGTCAGGAACTGCTCGCTGACGCCGGCGTTCTCGAGCCCGCCGGCGTAGATCGGGTCGTACCCCGCGTCGCGGATGAGCTGCTCGACGACGTCGCGTGCCTCCTCGTCTCCGCACCAGAGGTTCCCGGGGCGCTCGGTGGTCGACGCGAGACGGTCAAACAGGGCGGCGAAGTTGAGGTTGAAGGACTTCGCCGTCGGTCCGCCGGTCTGCGACTTGATGAACTCCGCGTTTGACGCGAAGGCGGCGGGCGGCTCCGCGCCGATCAGGTTGGTCGCGTCGATCACGGTCTTGCCCTCGAGACCTCCGAGCCCCGCGAGCGCTGCCTCGACCGCTGCTCCGGGAACCGCGATCAAGACCGCCTCGGCGCTGGCGACGTCGCCGCCGTCGCGCCCGAGCGCCGTCACCTCGTGTCCCGCCGCGGCCCACAGCTTGCCCAGTCCACCGCCGATGTTGCCCCGACCCACCGTTGTGATCTTCATCCCACGCAACGATAGTCAATTCACCCGTGTCTCGGGCACGAGCCCGGAGGTACGCGACCGAGCGCACGCCGGTTGAGGCGTCGGCCGGCGCCGTCGAAGAGCTCGTCGGGGAAGCCGTCGAGCGGTGCGACACGCCGACCGCAGCTTCGGCGGACGATCTGTGGTTCGTCCTCTCATCGTTGTGGGCATGTATCCAGGCGGAGGCACGACGAAAAGAGGAACGAATGGCGACGCCCAGCAAGCCGGTCATCGCAGTCGACGTCGGGGGGACGTTCACCGATGTGTGCCTGCTCGATCCGGACTCGGGCCAGCTCGAGGTCGCCAAGGTGCCCTCGACCGCCGATCCCATCGACGGGGTGCTCGCGGGGGTGGGGCAGGCCAAGGTGGATCTGGCCGAGGTTGGCCTGTTCAGCCACGGGACGACGGTGGCGACCAACGCGCTGATCACCCGCCGCCTGCCCAGAGCGGCGATGGTGACGACGCGCGGATTTCGCGATGTCACCGAGATCGGGCGCGGAACGCGCGACGACCTGTGGGACGCCTACAAGGACAACGCCCAGCCCTACATCCGGCGGCGCGATCGCCTCGAGGTCACCGAGCGGGTGGACCACCGCGGCCGGGTGCTCACCGAGCTCGACGCCGGCGAGCTTCGCGATGTCGCTCGCATCCTGGCCAAGCGCGAGGTGCAGACGGTCGCCGTGTGCTTCATCAACGCCTACGCCAACGACGCCAACGAGCGCCGAGCGGCCGAGCTGCTCGCCGAGGAGCTGCCGGATGTGCGTATCTCCACCTCGGCCAGCGTCCTGCCGGAGCTGTTCGAGCACGAGCGCTTCTCGACCACGGTCGCCAACGCTGTGCTCAGCCCGCTCGTCGCCGGCTATGTCGAGGATCTCGCGCAGCGGCTGAGGACCGAGGGCTACCGCGGCGACCTGCTCATCCTGCACTCCGGCGGCGGGGTCATGACCGCTGAGGCCGTCCAGCGCTACGCCGTCCGGCTCGCGGCATCCGGAATCGCGGCCGGCGCCGTCGCCGCGCGGCACACGGCGCGCGCAGCGGGCTACCAGCACGCCATCGGCCTCGACATGGGAGGGACGAGCACGGACATCTCGCTGATCCACGACGGGGAGCTGCGCACCACAAATGAGTGGTACGTCGAGTACGGGCACCCGATCGTCTTCCCCTCCATCGAGGTGCTGACCATCGGCGCCGGTGGGGGCTCGCTGGCCACGATCGACGCCGCGGGGTCGCTGCGCAACGGCCCGCAGTCAGCGGGCAGCGATCCCGGTCCGGCCGCGTACGGCAAGGGCGGCGCCGACCCGACCAACACGGACGCGAACCTCGTGCTCGGGCGGCTCGGCAGGCGTCTCGTCGGCGGTGGCATGGAGCTCGACCACGAGGCCGCCGAGCACGCCATCCGGACCACGATCGCCGACCCGCTCGGGCTGGAGCTGCACGAGGCGGCCAGCGCGATCATCGAGGTCGCCAACGCGAACATGGCCAACGCCGTGCGGCTGATCAGCCTCCAGCGCGGCTATGACCCCCGCGAGTTCGCGCTCGTCGCCTTCGGCGGGGCCGGCCCGCTGCACGCGGCGGCGATCGCCGCCGATCTCGGGATTCCCACGGTGCTCGTTCCGCCTCGCCCCGGCGCGTGGTCGGCGCTGGGCTGCCTGATGGTCGACATCCGCCACGACCTCTCGGAAATGTTCCTGGCGGCCGCCGATGACGCCGACCCCGATGTCGTGGAGGCTGCCTTCACGCGCATGGAGGATCAGGGCCGGGCACTGCTGGAGGCCGAGGGCGTCGCGTCCGACGCGGTTGCACTCGAGCGCTCGATCGCCATGCGCTATCTGGGGCAGTGGCGCTCGATGGAAGTCGCGGTGACCGAAGGCTCAGGCCTGGACGACGCCGTCGCCCAGTTCCACCGCGAGCACGAGCGCGAGTACTCCTACCGGCGCGACGACGCGCCGGTCGAGCTCTACCGGCTGCAGCTGACCGCCAGCGGGCCGGCGGCCGAGCTTGCGCTGCCCGAGTCCGAGCCCGATCCCCAGGCGGCGATGCCCGAGCCGACCGAGACCCGGCCGGTCTGGTTCGACGACCGTTCCGAGCCCGAGGACACCCCGGTCTACGCCCGCGACGATCTGCGCCCCGGGCTGGCCTTCACCGGCCCGGCCATCGTCGAACAGCTGGACACCACAACGCTCGTCCCGCCCGGTGTCGACGCCGCGGTCGACGGCACCGGCACGATCCACATGACGATCTCACAGCAGGAGCGCTGAGCCATGGCCAACCGAGAGCGCACCCTGGACCCGGTCACGTTCGAGGTCCTCAAGAACGCCTTTGTCACGGTTGTCGATGAGATGGCCGAGCAGATCCTCCGGACATGTCACTCGTTCGTCATCTACTCACGTGACTTCTCCTGCGCGCTGTGTGATGCCAACGGCGACACCGTGATGCAGGGGTCGCAGGACATCGCCGTGCACGTCGGGACCCTGCACCTCAAGGCCAAGGCCGTGCTCGAGGACTTCGAGGGCGACATCCACGAGGGCGACGTGTTCGCGGTCAACGACCCGTATCGGGGCGGCACCCACTTCCCGGACGTCAGCCTCATCCGGCCGGTGTTCGCCGATGGGGAGATGATCGCGCTCGCCCAGGCCAACGGCCACTGGGCCGACGTGGGGGGATCGGTGCCCGGCTCGTTCGACGTCGGCGCTACGGATCACTTCGGCGAGGGGGTCCGGATTCCGCCGGTGCGCGTCGTCGACCGCGGCGACACCCGGAATGATGTGATCGCGATGATCGCCTCCAACTCGCGCTCCCCTGACGACATCATCGGCGACTGCCACGCGCAGATCGAGGCCACCCGGGTCGCCGAATCCGAGCTGTTCCGGCTGATCGACAAGTACGGCAAGGACAGCGTGGTGGCGGCCTTCGGCGAGGTGCAGGACTACGTCGAGCGGCTGACCCGCGCCCGGCTCGCCGAGCTCGCGGACGGCACCTGGGAGACCGTCGACTACCTCGACTTCGACCCCGGGACCAGCGAAGGCCTGGTCGCGGTCCACCTCAAGCTCACCATCGACGGCGACGAGGTCCACTATGACCTGTCGGGCTCTGATCCGGCGATCGCCAGCTTCCTGAATGCGGGGGCCGGCACCGCGTTCTCGGGCGCGATCGCCTCGGCCAAGACGTTCCTGCCCGAGATCCCGCTCAACTCCGGCTTCTACCGGGCGGTGATCGTCGACGTCGGCCCAGAGGGCACGGTCGTCAACGCCGGCTGGCCCGTCGCCGTCACCGGTTCGGTCTCCGGCGCCTACGAGAAGATCATGAACGCCGGGTTCGAGCTGTGGTCGCAGATCATGCCCGAGCGGGCCATGGCCGGGTGCTTCAACCTCGAGTATCTGCTCGTCGGCGGGCGGGATGCCCGCACCGAGGGGCGGCCCTACTTCATGTGGTACGACTGGATGGCCGGGGGCTGGGGCGGGCGCCGGGGCCGCGACGGGCAGGACTGCACCTCACCCGTGTTCGGCGTGGGCCTCGCCGTCCAACCGCTCGAGGGCCAGGAGCGGCTCACGCCGGTCCTGACCTCCACGCATCAGATCATGCCCGACTCCGCCGGGCCCGGAAAGCATCGCGGCGGGGTGGGCGTTCGCAAGGGCGGCACCCTCACGCAGGTCGAGGGCGCGGTGATGTCCTACTGCTGTGACCGTGCCCGCAGCGTGACCTGGGGCATCGGCGGCGGCCTGCCGTCGATCCCGCACGGCGTCTGGCTGAACCCCGGGACCGACGAGGAGCGCTTCTTGGGCGCGAACTTCTCCGGTGTCCCGGTCGTGGAGGGTGATGCGTTCGAGCGTCCCAGCGCCGGGGGCGGCGGTCTGGGAGACCCGCTCGAGCGCGATCCGCAGGCGGTGCTCGCAGACGTCGAGGACGGCTACGTCACCGTCCGCCGGGCGGCACTCGACTACGGCGTCGTGGTCGAGGAGATCGACCGGGATCTCGCCGACTACCGGATCGACGACGAGGCGACTCAGAAGCTGCGCACCGAGCAGCGCACGACCCGCGCCGGCAAGCTCGACGAGGACCCCGACGCGGTGGCCGAGCGCTTCCGCGCGGGCGAGCTGGACACCATGGACCTCGTCCGTCACTACGGGGTGATCCTCGACTGGGGCGCCGGCGAGCTGCTACCGCGCACCACACAGCAGTACCGCGAGATGCTGAAGCGCCGGGCGGCGGCTTCGTGGACGGACTCGTCTGCGGAACGGGGCGCCTGATTCGGGAGGCGCTAGCGGTCGGCGAGCTGCCAGACGATCGCCTTCATGCCTCGCTTCGCCCGCGCCCGTACAGCAACAGAATGACGAGGATCACCACGCCGTATACGATGTCCCGGGCGTAGTTGGGGTC